>Ga0209490_10000163_pt1 | contig 72179 bp, 54 predicted proteins | sample MAT06_FD_187209 | JGI IMG/M metagenome (GOLD analysis project Ga0209490, IMG submission 187209) | Freshwater microbial communities from Lake Fryxell liftoff mats and glacier meltwater in Antarctica - MAT-06 (SPAdes) (version 2) | ecosystem: Environmental > Aquatic > Freshwater > Ice > Liftoff...
AGACACAATACATCAGACACAAGACTTCAGACACAAGACTTCAGACTTCAGACACAAGACTTCAGACACAAGACTTCAGACTTCAGACACAAGACTTCAGACTTCAGACACAAGACTTCAGACACAAGACTTCAGACACTATACTTCAGACTTCAGACACAAGACTTCAGACTTCAGACACAAGACTTCAGACTTCAGACACCAGACACCAAACACGAGCAGTGTACGTCGGGTCGTCCACGCCCGACGATATCGCGGAACACATCACAAGACACAAGGTGCTCAAATTTTTGCTATTAAATCTCAAAACTATTTTCAGGTCTCCGATGTTTTTAGCGTGGCGTATTGATTGTCCACTGCGAATGCCTACAAAAAGAGAGAGATAGTTTTTCGGAGGGGACTCAAATTCTCGATAAGTAGGTAAGTACCAAACCGATATTAGTTGATATTATGGTGTTGGGATATTCTCTTGATAATCAACTAATAAGTAGGTAAATAGAAATAATTGTAGTTTTTAATTTCATTAATTACCTTATTATCAAGGGTTTGTGAGACTGTGGACTGCCGACTATTGACTGTGGACTACTTATCTCAATATCAATCAATATCACCTTAGTAGGTATGCTGAAATAAACAAGGTTATCAGTTTATACAAGGTTCGTACGATCAAACAGTTGCGTAACGAATAATCGGTGACTAATAACCACTTACTAACTATTCAATCCTATTTGCATGAAAAAATTATTTGCCATTCTTTCTCTGGTTTTTTATTTCCTGTCTACCGCTACGGCACAGGTAGTTATGACAGAAATCATGTACAATCCGCCCGAATCTGGCACTGACTCTTTGGAATACGTGGAGTTGTTTAACCGTGGCAATGCGGCGATAGATGTTTCCGGCTGGAATTTTACGCAGGGGTTTGTCTTTGTCTTTCCGGCAGGTACTACCATTGCTCCCGGGAAGTATGCCATTGTGTGCAAAGCCGCTTTCTTTTTTCAGGCGCGGTTTAACACCACTGCGGCGGTTTATCAATTTGAAGGAGCCTTGACGAATAATCCCGGTGAAGACATTGAACTCCGCGATGCAGCCGGTAACATCATGGATTATGTGGATTATATGAATTTGCCTCCTTGGCCTGCGGGTACCAATGGGCAGGGCGCCTCCTTAGTATTGTGTGATGTAGCCTCAGATAACAGTTTGGCCGCCAGTTGGGCCGCTGCCACCACCAAAACTAGTGTCATTATTAATAGCATTGAAGTATTGGCCAATCCGGGCGGCCCTTCCAACTGTGGCGGCGTAATACCCGTGACAACCTACCCGGTACGCACTATTGTGCAAATGACGACCGAAAACATAGAAGGCGTCGCCGATTCGGTGGCCAAAACTTGTGAATTGACCGGTACTGTTTATGGTGTGAATATGCGTGGTGCAACGGGGGTACAATTCACTCTCATGGATAATGCCGGAAATGGCATTATGGTATTTAACGGGGTTAAGAGTTTTGGTTACACGGTCAATGAAAAAGACAATGTCACCGTGCGTGGCAGAATGGAACAGTTCAGAGGACTGACCCAAATTAATATTGATACCTTATTTAAAGGGACTTCCAATAACCCCTTAGTGGCGGCACAAACGGTGACAAAATTGGGAGAAAATACCGAATCAAGATTAGTCCGGTTAATAAATTTGTCATTGATTAATCCTGCTGCGTGGACGACCGGTATGGGGGTAGGGGGCTTTACCGTGCGGGCCTTAGCACCCGGCAGTACCGATACCCTGGATATTCGTATTGATAATGATGTAGATTTATACAACCTCCCGGTTCCGCCACAACCTTTTACGCTGACGGGCATTGGCAGCCAGTTTGACCTTACCGTTCCGTTGATTAGTGGCTATCAGATATTGCCCCGTTATAAAAATGACATCAGTACCCTGGTGCGTACCAAAGAAGCAAATTTTAGTAAGGATGTGAAAATCTCGCCCAACCCGACTGCCCAATTCATTGATGTTCAATCAAAATTGACATTCGATCGGGTGCGTATCTTTTCCGCTGCCGGCCAATTGATCTATTCGTTTGAAAAGCCTTTTTCTGTTCTGCAAATTGATGTTCACGCCCTTGCATCGGGCATCTACCTGCTCCAGTTAGAAAAAGATGGCGGCGTATGGGCCACCCAGGTGGTGAAAAAGTAGTAGCGCGATATTTATTGATATTGAGATATTTATTTATATTATGATATTGAGATATTAGGTTGATTATCAACAAAATATATCAATATCTCAATACCTAATAAATATCTCAATATTCCCGTGCGCCCCTATTCCGGGTATACCCAGGGTGCGCGGTAGGCCCTTCTAAGTTTTTTATTTGCAGCTTCATCGTTTAGAATGGTATCGGCATTGGCATCCCAATGTAAAGAACGCCCCATGTCGGCAGAAATATTGGCCAAAAGCGCCATATCCGTAGCGTATTTTCCGTGTTCAATGTCTGCGTGCGGTGTTTTTTTATTGGCAATGCAGTATAATAAGTCTTTCCAAACCAACGCAATATTCTGCTGGTCGGGTTCATCTAACTGAGCGGCTACCTGAATAATTTCTTTGTTGTTGTCAGCGGGAAAAAAAGTCCAACCTTTTTGCCAGCCGAGGTGCAGGGTGCCTGTTGTTCCATAAAAATAAATACCCACATTTTCGGTTCTGCTTTCCGGTCGCGCATTTGTAATAGAGTGTTCCCAGGTGCAAATAAAATCCTCAAATTCAAATACGGCCAATTGCTCTTCAGGGCAATCGGCGTTGCTGTTTCGAATTCCGGATTTTTTGGTGGAATAAATACGACGTGGCATTTTTTCTTCTGTCCACCAAAGCATTTGATCGAACCAATGTGGCCCCCAATCGCCAATTTGTCCATTGGCGAATGCGGCGTATTGCCGAAATCCGCGTGGATGAATTCCCGAGTGATACGGTACTAACGGAGCCGGGCCGCAGTATAAGTCCCAATCCAAGCCCTCCGGCGGGGTGCTATCTGGTTCTTTCGTGCCCTCACCCCAGTTGTAATGAACAAATGCTTTAACCTGATGTATTTTCCCGACCTTGCCATCGCGCAAAAACTGGTTGGCGCTCACATTGTGAGGAGCGTAGCGCCGGTGAAAATCTACGATACAAATTTTTTGAGTTGCGCGGGCCGCCTGAAGAATTGCGGTACCTTCCTTAACCGTATGCCCAATGGGTTTTTCTAAAAAAACGTGCGCTCCGCCCCGCAACGCTGCGATGGCAGGCAGGGCATGCCAGTGATCAGGGGTAGCAATAATGGCAATGTCGGGTTGCTCCTGGCGCAGACATTCCCGAAAATCTGTGTACTGTTTTGGGCGATCGTTACACAGTTTGTCCACTTCCGCCCGACATTTTTTGAGTTGGTTTTGGTCTGCGTCGCACAAGCCGACCACGGTTATTGCTCTGGTACGTAGCCCTTCCCGGAGGATGTTCAATCCCCACCAGCCACTCCCGATTAGTACTGTTTTATATTTGGCCGTTGGAGTGCGGGAAAGGAGCGGCCCGGCCAGAAGACTGGTAGCTGCAAGGGTACTTTGTTGAAGAAAGATACGACGAGTAGGCATTTTTATAGGCAATAAATCAATGATGAAAGCTACAAATATCTGATTTATTTTTCAATTAGAAATAATAATCTACCTTTACCGCCGGAAAACACAACCGAAATCTAACTTTTGGCGGGGAAGTTTTTAAAATATAATTATAATAACGACTACTTGCCGCTCTTTACCTTGTCCGGTATGGTAAGGATCGGCGCTAATCTGTTGGTCGTTTCGGAAAATATCTTTTGGAAAAGCATCAATACGCTAATTGTTATGCGCTTGTACTTGTTTTTTTGCCTGTTTATCTCAGAGATTGCCGCCCAACCCTTCCGGCAAGGGACACTTTTTATTGAGGTCAAAGGCCGGGAAATGCCTCATATTGGATTTATTCAGGAGGAAAACCGCGACACGGTTGTGCTGAAAACAGCGGCAAACGATCTTGTTTATATTCCGCGCAAAACCATTGTGCATATTGATTTTGTATCGGCCTACGGCGACCCGATAGATTTATCGTCCTACGAAAAAAAGCAGCATACCGGCACCTACTTGGCGCAATCCTCCAATTTTCAACTTCCGGCTGGTGAAGGGCGTTACCGAAATTTGTATGGCCTATTCAACCATGCAGAGGTTGGAATTACCCAACATTTTAGTATTGGTGCCGGGTTTGCCCCGCTTTTTGTATTGGGTGAGGGCGGATTAACACCTTTTTGGATCGTACCAAAATTATCGTTTCGGCTTTCACCAAAAACACATTTTGGGATAACCACCATTATTGCAAGAGGGGTAGATATTCCCTCTAAAAACGATCATGAATCTTTTGGTGCTGCTGCTGCTACGTTCACCTTCGGTCGGCACAACCAAAATATATCCATTGGTGGAGGTATTGCCCGCAATGGTGAAAATGAAAGATTTCCATTTTTGACCGTGGCAAGTGTTGCCCGATTGAGCGTTAAATGGCTTTTTGTGTCAGAAAATCTCGTGTTTAAAGACGAATATGGCGATTTTTATGTGATAACTACTCAAGGGGTTCGTTACATATTCAAAAAGTGGTCGCTCAATATGGGCGTAATGGCTATTATTGATTTGAACTACAGAGAGGTTTTCGGGGTTCTTCCTGTTATCGGGTTTTCTATTCCGTTTTGACGTATAAAAATTAATTACTTAGCAGATAACCATACAGCAATACAGCATTCAACGATACAACAATTCAACCACATAACAATTCAACCATTCATGGCCCGCCCTATTTTTTTACTTGCTTTTTCCTATAATCCTGATGCCGCTTTGTCCGAAGTCATCAATGAACTTCGAACGCTGCAACGCCTGCTTTCCGAAACGGAAGGGCAACCGGAACCTATCTGGCAGGTGACACAACAAGATTTGGAGAACAGCCTGACCAAACACCGGGATGATTTGCGCATTTTTCATTATAGCGGTCATGCAGGGCCTAATGCATTGCAACTCAACAGCAACAGTGGCGGCGAGCAAGTGTCTTTTGCGGGCGGTTTAGCCGGGTTAGCCGGTATGGCATCCGGTCTTCGATTGGTTTTTCTCAATGGATGCTCCACCGAAGATCAGGCGCAGGTTTTTATAGATAAAGGTATTCCGGCGGTGATTGCCACCACAAAACCCCTTGCGGATCGCTACGCGGTTGACTTCGCCCGCAGGTTTTATCAAAATTTTACCCGTATCAACAGCAAGATGTCCATCAAACAAGCATTTGAAGCCGCTTTTTACTCTTTTACCGGCGAGCATGGCAGCCTGACCAAAGCCATGCTCAACGAGCGGGTACGCGGGAGTTTTGATCTGGATGAAGATGCCAATGAACCCTTGTACGAACTGCACATAAATCCAACCAAAACATCCGTAGAGTCTGAGCGGTTTAGCGACTGGCTCGTGTTGAAATCTGCACCCGATTTCTCAGCATTAAAAAAAGAATTACAGACATTGATTGGCAACGGCTACCTCGAAGATGCACTCAGGAAACTAATCACCGTGATGCCGGAAGCCTTGCAATTGCAGGCACAACTCTCCAGTGCCAAACATGAAAACATGATGGGGGTGCTGGATTCCGATGATTGGTTCAAACGACAAAATAAAATTACTTACAGCGCTTTGGAATTAATCAATAGAGTAGGATGAGGTATCTCTCCTCTCTCCCCTCTCCTCTCCTCTCTCCTCTCTCCCCTCTCCCCTCTCCCCTCTCCTCTCCTCTCTCCTAATCATGGTTGCTATATTTTTTAAAGAATTCAATACTTTTTTTGCCTCCCTGATCGGTTATATGGTCATTGGGGTTTTTCTTGTTGTGATGGGGCTTATGCTGTGGATTTTCCCGGATTACAGTATTTTAGACGAAAGTTATGCCAATTTAGATTCCTTATTCGCTACGGCACCGTCTATTTTTATGTTTCTGATTCCTGCCATCACGATGCGAAGTTTGGCTGAGGAACAGCAAACCGGTACCATAGAACTGCTGTTTACCCGGCCTGTTTCGGATTGGCATATCGTGGCCGGGAAATTTTTAGCCTGTTTAGCCTTAGTGGTTGTTGCATTGCTTCCCACGTTGATTTATTATGTAACGGTCTGGCAATTAGGTGCGCCGAAAGGCAATTTAGATTCGGGCGGCATCATGGGTTCTTATCTTGGGTTGCTGGCGCTGGCGGCAGCATTTGTGGCTATTGGTATTTTTGCTTCTTCATTGACCAATAATCAGATCGTTGCGTTTGTCCTGTCCACCTTTCTCTGCTTTTTCTTTTATTTGTCGTTTGATTATCTAAGCCGACTTCCGATATTTTTTGGAAAAACGGATGATATTGTGCAATCGCTTGGCATTCAATACCATTACGAAGCCATGAGCAGGGGAATTGTAGATACCAGAAATATAGTGTATTTTAGTTCTCTGATAGCGCTTTTTCTTTCCGCAACGGTATTGTCGTTAGGGCGGCGGCGGTGGTAAATAAAAAAGTCAAACAATCCACAGTCAGTCCACAGTCAGACAGTCCATAGTCAAACAGTCAAATAGTCAAATAGTCCACAGTCTATACAGTCTACAGTCAGACAGTTTTGAGAACCCGGAGCGTACAAAACGCACGACGGTCAGACAGTATACAGTCAGACCGTCCATAATCAGACACTCCACCAATCCAACAGTGGACCGTCTGACTTATATACCGTGGGCTGAGGAATGTACAGTCCATGGGCTGAAGACTGTATAGACTGCGGACTGTATATAGACTGTGGACCGTCTGACTGTCTGACTGTGGACCGTGGACTGTGTATAGACTGTGGACTTTTACTTATTGCCCTACCTTTTTGGAGTCCCTAATTTTCTCATACGCCTCATTTATTTTTTGAAACTTTTCTTTTGCGTGGCGCAAGGCTTCGGAGGATGCACCGCGGGCGCTGATCATGTCGGGGTGCCATTGTTTGGCTAATGTCCTAAATTTTTGTTTGATAGTGTCCAGGGACTCGGTGGGTTGTGCGCCCAAAATGGCGTAATAAGGGTCTAAAGGAGACCAGCGCTGATGTGCTCCGTTGAATTGCGATTGTGTTTGAAAATATCGTCCTTTTATGCGTTCATATTGCAAACGCCCGATGTGAAAGGCTCCGGCAGATTTGAGCAACGCCTCTTCTTTTCGCGGGTGCAGGTTGCCATCGGCAGCGGCCATGGCAAACAGGATATCCATCATATTGAGCACTAAATGGCGCTCCCGATTAAATTCGTCGTAAAAATTGCGCAAATAAGGATCAATCGGGTCATTGGAATCTTTGGCTTTTTTCCATATACTGATCGCTTCTGCCCGGCCCCGGTCATTGAGGCGAAATTGCCGACGCATCAAATCTTCCATGAGTTGAATTTCACGCCGGGATACCACACCGTCTGCTTTGGCCATTTTTGCGCAAAGTGTAAATACGTGGAATAAAAACACACCTTGGCGGCGCTGATATTCCCGATAATCGCCCGCATCATTTTTTTGTTCGCTTAGTTGATCAAAAAAATAATGTCCGATAAATGACCCCGCAAAAAAGCCAATTAATCCCCCAAGCGGGAGACCCAATAAATCGCCGACAAAAATACCAACGATTCCTCCTATGAGTTTGCCTTTTAGTTCCAAGTTACTATAAACGTTGCCGGGGTTATACCCCTTTTGTATGTTGAATCGAATCCCAATCACGGTTTCAACCGCCTAATGCCCAATAAGTCAAATCAACGCATCAATCAAATAAAAAAAAATACTGACAACTTATAAGCCGGATTCTGTACTTCGTTAGAAGCCTCTGCCATTTATCTGGCTCCTCGGTTCACACCGGGAGTCTGCGCTGCCTACCCTCCCAATCAGCCTTTCGGCTTGTACGCGAGCCACGTACACGCTCAAAGGAGCGCATCGGGTTTATTTGGCATTTCAACCCGCAAGGTTTATCCGCTTCCGATATTGCTACCGGATGCCGTGCGCTCTTACCACACATTTTCACCCTTACCCCGCCCAAAAAGGCGTGGCGGTTGTTTTCTGTGACACTTGCTGTCTTCATCCGCTATGAGATGAATCCCACCCGTTAGGTGGTGCGGCGCTCTATGTTGTCCGGACTTTCCTCCCTTCCCCGTGAGGGGTACAGGCGACAGAGCGGTTGTCAGTATTTTCATTGCAGGTCGGGCCATCCAAACCCGATCACTCATATTGTTTTGGTTGGGCATGGATGACCCGATCACTCACATTGTTTTGGTCGGGCATGGATGACCCGATCACTCGTATTGTTTTGGTTGGGCATGGATGACCCGATCACTCACATTGTTTTGGTTGGGCATGGATGACCCGATCACTCACATTGTTTTGGTCAGGCATGGATGACCCAACCTACTTGCTATGTTTTTCCAAAAAGGCATCCAAAAGAGCATTAAATTCTTCTGGTTTTTCCATCATGGGCGCGTGTCCGCAAAGGTCAACAAAATGCAAGGTGGACCCTTCGATCAGTTCATGGAATTTTTCACCTACAAATGGCGGTGTCACAGTGTCCTGTTTGCCCCATATCAGCAGGGTAGGAGTTTTGATAGCGTGCAATTTATCACTCAAATTATGACGTACAGCAGATTTTGCAGTAGCCACTACCCGAATGGCGCGCCCTCGGTCGTTGACAATGCCAAATACTTCATCTACTAACTCTTTGGTCGCTACATTGGGGTCGTAAAAGGTCTCTCCTGTTTTCTTTTTAATATACTCATAATCACCACGTTTGGGAAATGCTGTACCAAATGCACTTTCAAACAAACCGGAACTTCCCGTCAGTGTAACCGATGCAATATGTTCGGGATGAGCCAATACATACAACAACGCAATGTGCCCGCCGAGTGAATTACCCAATAAATGTACCTTATTGTAACCTTTAAATTCTACAAATTTTGTGACGTGATCCACTAGGCCCATAACTGAAACCTCAAAAATAGGCATTTCATAGATTGGCAGAATGGGCACTACTACATTATACTTGCCGGAAAAATGGGTAATAATACCTTCAAAATTACTCAAGGCCCCAAAAAGGCCATGCAACAACATGAGGGTGTCTCCTTTGGTTCCTGATTCAATGTAACGGAAGCCCTGCTCTTCTGAAATGGATAGATGCATACTAAATGGTTGGTTTGTCTTTGGCCGATTAGCCACTTTATCCGCAAAGGTAGAAAGAAATTTTTAAAAATTAGTCATTCATTTGGCAATTCAAAGACAAATGGATAAAAATACCCGAAAAAAACCGGGTATTTTTCGGTCAGAAAAAATACCCGGTTCTCGTGCTGAAAACCAGAGCATGTACTAAGAAGCGGTTTACCCTCTAACAACTAAGGTCGCTGAATTGTTCCTAATTTAATAACCTTAATTTCTATGCGGTTATTTTGGCGATGTTCCTGGTCGGAGCAATCCACACTTTTTTTGCAATGGTTGCGCGGTTCGGTATCGCCTTTGCCAATTATTAGAGTACGTTTTGAGTATTTCTCTGCTTCGGGAAGTTTTTGCTCCCGTTCACGGTACTCCAAATAACTATTGATATTTTCGGCTTGTTGTTTTGTCAATCTGAGGTTTTGATCTGCATTGCCCCTGGTATCCGTGTGGGTATACACCTCAATTTCCATCTCCGGGTAACGCCTGAGCAGATCCATCAACGCCTCTATATATCGTATGGAACCCTGATTGAGTGTAGCCCGATTTTTTTCATAAAAAACCTCATCCATGGCAATCACAGAGCCTTTTTGAAGGGTACTGGCCAATGGCATAGTTTCCTCCACACTGGCTACTTCTGTCAAAGGCCGGAGGCGCACTTCCTGAAAAATTTCCTGGCCGCTCACGACATCCAATTTGAAATTTTCCATTTTAAAGCCATTGCGTTCCACCTGAAGCAGGTATTTGCCTTCGGCAGGCAGGCAGGCGCTAAACTGCCCGTTCATGTCCGTTCGGATTTCGGTTTTTTGGTCATTTTCTTTATTGATAAATTTCAACAGCGCATTGCCAATGCGGGTTCCAAATTTCTCGGTTAATACCAATCCATTGGCTTTCAGGCACAAAGGCGCATCCGGCAGCGAAAAAGCCAGGTTGTAATCAGTTTCTTTATCTACTGCGATAAATCGCTCTTTGGTGGCATAACCTGGATAACTAACCAAAATCAGCGCGGGTCGGTAGCGGGTCAGTTCTGTACTGGTTTTTCCGACGGCATTGGAATAATGATCGGCCTTGCCCAGGTCGTCCGCGTCTTTTCGCTCCAATTTGAAATTCAGGGCATTCGGTTGGCCGGGCTGTGGTAACAGGCTGATTTTATAAAACTCGTTGTTAGTTTGGCCAATGAAACCGTCGTCGGTAGGCAACAGCACCCGGATGGAAGCCCCTTGAATTGGTTCGCCTGTTCGGGCGGAGGTCACCGTAATATTCAAAGCGTTTACCTCCGGTTTGGTGACCCCTTCAATACCCCGGTCGGCCATAAAGCGATAAATATCCTGTTTCCCGTAACCGTTTTCCCGGTCGCTGGCAAAAAAGCCGCTTTTGCCTTCTTCATCCGTAATATAACTGATGTCATTGCCGGCGGAATTGAACGGAGAACCGAGGTTAACCACTTCTTCCGGTGCTTCCAAAGGTTTATTTACATAATAAATATCCAATCCGCCGAGGGTGTTTGTTCGCCCATTGGAAGAAAAAAACAAGGTATTAGACAAGCTGAAATAAGGAAATAACTCGTTAGCGGCAGTATTCACCAAAGCACCCAAATTTTTGGGCATCCCCCACCCGGCATCGGTTCTTTCTACATAATACAGGTCATAACCGCCCTGCCCGCCGGGCATATCGGAGGAAAAAAACAGTTTTTTACCGTCGGGACTCAGGCAAGGGTGGAGGCAGTTGTAGTCCTCACTGTTGAAATGTAACTCACCCTTTAATTCCCAATCGGGTATTCCGTAGGTGGCGCGGTATATTTTAAATCGGGAAACCCCGTCTTTACCCGCTTGTTTTATGCCTTTTTTGTTGTTGGTACGGCTATAATACACCGTTTTTCGGTCGCGGCTAAAAGAAACCGGGCCTTCGTGTATTTCGTCAGATTTTTTATTGACATCCAATTCAAATACCGCAGGCGGTGCGGGGTCTCCATTCGGGTCAAACAAGGAAAAATACAATTTAGAATAGGTCTCGCCAGTATTGGGATCGCGGGAACCGTTTTTGCCCCTACTGGAAACAAAAACAATGCCGCCTTCATAATAGGATGGCGCATAGTCTGTACCATTTTTGTTAATCTCGGTAGCATTAGTGATCCTGACGGGGTATCTCAAGTCGTTTTTTTCCCGAAAACGGTCTTTTGATTTGGTTTTAGAGGATGTTTGTGCCGACAACAAGGCTGTCAACAACAGAAGAGGGAGTAATAAGAGAAATGTACGCATTAATAAGTGTTTTACTAATTCAAGTATTATCAAATATAACGCACAAAAAATATTTTTCATATTTTTGCAACTTAATTTAGACGTAAAAACTCTGACAGGTCATTTATTTATCCTCAAAACCCAAACTTTCCCACTCACAGTAGTTTGTAATCCGTTTCTAAAAAACTTTTTTCAAAAACCTTTGTTCTGTACTTTCAGAAATTATTGAAAATGAATATTCAGGATTTACTGCATCGCGCCCTTCAACTGGAATGGCTTACCCCCGAAGAGGGCGTTTTTTTATTGGAACAGGCACCAACTGCCGAATTGATGTATGTTGGAAACCGCATACGCCAACACCATGTTCCGGGCAATACCGTTACTTGGATCATTGATCGCAATTCCAATACCACCAACGTGTGTATCGCCAATTGCAAATTTTGTAATTTTTACCGGCGGCCCGGCCACGAGGAATCTTATATCACTACCATTGACGAGTACAAACAAAAAATTGAGGAGACTTTTCTGCTCGGTGGTGAACAATTATTGCTGCAAGGGGGACACCATCCCGACCTCGGACTCCGATTTTATGCCGATTTATTCCGGCAGTTGAAAGACCTCTACCCCAACCTCAAACTCCACGCTTTGGGCCCGCCAGAGATTGCGCATGTTAGCAAATTGGAGGGTATGAGCCATTATGAGGTGCTAAAAGCCCTCCACGCCGCCGGATTGGACTCTTTGCCAGGGGCAGGAGCGGAAATTTTGAGCGACCGGGTACGCCGTCTTATTTCAAAAGGCAAATGTGGCGGTCAGGAATGGTTGGATGTGATGCGTGCCGCCCACAAATTGCGCATTACTACTTCTGCTACCATGATGTTCGGTCACATTGAGACCAACCTGGAGCGCATGGAGCATTTTACGGCTATTCGGCAGGTACAAAGTGAAAAACCGGCGGATGCAAAAGGATTTTTGGCCTTTATTCCGTGGCCATTTCAGGATGAAGATACCATTTTGAAAAAAATAAAACGCGCACGTAATGCCGTCACGGGCGATGAATACGTCCGCATGATTGCCCTGAGTCGCATCATGCTGCCCAATGTAGTGAACATTCAGGCTTCCTGGCTGACCGTGGGTAAAGCGGTAGCGCAATTGTGTCTCCACGCCGGTGCCAACGACTTTGGCAGTATTATGATCGAAGAAAATGTCGTGTCAGCAGCGGGAGCGCGGTTCCGTTTTACGGCTACGGGCATCCAGCAGGCCATTGCGGAGGCAGGGTTTACGCCCCAATTGCGCAATCAGCAATATGCCTTCCGCGAGCTGCCAAAAAACATGATGGAGCAGGCGTTGGATACCCGTACGATGATTGTGGATTAGAAACAGCGTTGTACTGCTGCGTGAATGGTACGGATGTGGTTACCCGCTTCATCCAACTCGGGCAGCAGGATATCAGGTTTTCGGTACAACGTTCGGCGCAGGGTTTTGTCTTTGAGATTATTGGTCTTTACTAATCCAAATTTAGTACTTTTTTGGTCAATACTTCCAATATCTCATTCAGGTTTTCCGGTATGACGTTATTGTAGTCCTGATGTTGCTTCTTTTGAGATTTTTTTGGGGAAGAAGAAGGGTCTGATGTTGATTTCTGTCGTGCCATAAAATAATGTTTTTGTTTGAGCGACAAACTTACGCATTTTACGCAGCATTTTCAAAAAAATTATCGCGCCACCACCAATTTCCCCGCCAAAGCCGGCACCCCGCCCCCGCGCTCCACCTTTACAAAATACACCCCGGGTGCCCAGCCCCCCACGGCCAATTCCGTGAGTTGGCCCCGCAGCGGCTGCGACAGCATTATACGGCCGAAGGCATCGGTGATGAAAAGCCGGGCCGAACGAACGGCGGACGGATCGGCGATGTACAGGGTAGTGACCTCGCCTGCCGGGTTGGGCAACAATTGCAGAATTTCGGTTGCCGGGGGTGCTTCCGCTGCGGCTACCACCCCCACGTACACCTCCCGGCAGTAGGTATCCGTGCCGTATTGGTTCGTCACGGTGAGGCACACGCGGTATTTGCCCGGCAGGGCATAGTTGTGTAGGGCGCTCGTGTCCGTGCTGGTCGGGCTGCCGTCGCCAAAATCCCAGCGCCAGGTGGCGGGTTCGTGGTGGGCGAGGTTGTAAAAGTACCGCGTTTGCAGATCGGAGGAATCGGGGGTATCCATCCTGAAATTGGCCACGGGTACGTTGTTGAGGCCGAGGGTATCGCAGGGCGAGCCATCGAGGGGGCCGAGGCGAAAAAACGGAAAATTGGGCGTAGAAAAAGCATGATGAGCAGGCAATTGCAAATCGTGCTGTCGAAATTGACAGGCTTTCCCCGGCAAATTCGGGTAATGCAAGCGATGCAGATAATAGACCCCATTATTCGCCGTCATATAGATCCTTCCGTCGGGACCTAAGCGCTGATGGAAAAACAAGGTTGAAAATGGCCCCCTGAAACCATCAAAGGTATCTATCAGTCGCTTTCCAGCCGCCAGATTGGGTGCTCGCATATCCAATTGAAAATATTTTAACATATTGGACCAGTATAGAAAACGGCTGTCAGAAGAAAAAGCCACGCCGCTGGCCGAAGCAGTGTCCGCCCAGATATGGCGGGGATTGGAGAACCGCCCCGCACAGCGGTCAAAATCATAGACATCTAAACCATTGAAGGGGTTGGCGCGGGCATAAAGCCGACCATTGGGAGAAAATACAGACTGCCCAGATCAACCCCAGTCTGACCAATTGTGGCCGATCGCCTGTGAAAATGGCCCGTGTACCCCCGCAGTATCTACCAAAAATAAAAATATCTTGTTGCCTTTATGCTTATGTACCACCACCCACCAGTCGCGGCCATTGCCGTGGCGCACCGCTGTCAACATATCCGTAAAAGTATCGCGCAGCATCAATTGATTGTGTTCCACCACATCTCCCAAGCCATTATCCAAACGCATGTCTGCCTTCGAGTAGCGTAATTCGACATATCTGGACCCAATCACTCGCACATGAAAGAGGTAGTATAGATGGTGGTTCCCAGGATCAGGGATGGCCATAATCCCGTTTCCTGCCGGATAACCGCCATATTTGCAATAACTGACAGCGGCAGGGCCTTCATTGATTTTGCCTCCATTGGGCATTTGCCGATGGAGGCGGTTCATTACTTTGCAACCATTGCTGTAAAAAAGCAAGGCACCATCGGGGCCACTCATCATTGTCGTCGCTTCCAAATCAAGCGGTATCTTGAAAAAAGATACTTGGGGAGGATCGGCATGGAAATCTAATGCGCTGCCTCCGAAAAATTGCTCCGGAACATTGGGGCCATAACCAAATAACCAAGTATAGTCTTCTTTACCCTGAGCAAAAAGGTTGAGGTTGAAATAAAATACGAAAACGCAGAATAATAAAGGTATTTTTATCATGAACTGATAAGCGAAAGCGGGTATCTCATAAGTCTGGTAGCTCGGCTGTCTGATAGAATGCTCAAACCTCATCTTTACCTTAGGAATGGTGTCAACATAAAGTATCAATCTTACCTGATTCCTTTTCACTCAAACTGCCCATCTTTTTGTTTAAATAGTCCCACTATTCGCCCAAAAAGATAGTTATTTGAGCAAAATTAATCTACCTAAGTTTAGTACTTTATGCTCACACCGTTCCTAAACCCCCTGTGCACCGTCATTTATGCCTGCGGTTGACACGAATAACTGTACCAAGTTATTTTGTGTGCCTGAAAACACTTGCAAGTATCTGTTGTTGTAATATTAACGGTGCAAAGGTGCAGGATTATTTTTTCTGTTCCAATAACCACAGGTTATAAAATGAAAATTTTTTATTATTTTTTTAATCCGTCAGCACTTCCTTGAAAATGGGATAAACCAACTTACAAATTGTCAAAAAGAATCATCATAAAAGTAGGCTCCAATGTCATCACTCGCGATAACGGATTGCCGGATGAGACGATAATGGCCATCATTGCCACGCAAATAGCGCAACTAAAGCGGCAGGGTGCCGAGGTCGTTTTAGTGAGTTCGGGGGCGGTGGCTTCCGGCCGCAACCTTATTCCTGACAGCGCTAAGTGGAGCAAAACCGTACAGCGCCAGGTGTTGGCCGCAGCCGGACAGCCGCGATTAATGAGCCTTTACAGCCATCTTTTTGCCCAGGAAAACCTGATTTGTGCGCAGGTGTTGGCCACCAAAGAAGATTTTCGCGATAAATCGCACTACACCAACATGAAAAACTGTTTGTTGTCGCTGCTGCGGCACAATATCGTTCCCGTGGTCAACGAAAACGACGTAGTGGCGGTACAGGAACTCATGTTTACGGACAACGACGAACTGTCGGCGTTGATTGCTACTATGCTGGATGCCGATCTTCTGTTATTATTGAGCAATATTGACGGTATCCTCGATTTTTCGCAGCAACCGCCCGCATTGGTTACGCATATCAATGCCAACGATAAATCACATCAAAACCTAATACAGGCCAAGCGCTCCGGGGCTGGTCGTGGCGGCATGATCAGCAAATACCGCATGGCCATACAGGCCGCCCAAAATGGCATTACCGTCCACATCGCCAATGGCCGGAAGCCCGATGTTATCCTGCGCATCGCCGCAGGCGCACCCGAAGGTACGCGGTTTGAAGCCCTGCGCAGGCGCTCCTCCGTCAAGCGTTGGATGCAGTTTTCGGGCAGCGAACCCAAAGGCAGTGTCGTTATTGATGAAAATGCCGTTGCTGCCTTACGCGAAAGTGTATGCAGTCTGCTGCCAGTGGGTGTGCGTACGGTGTCCGGTGAATTTGAAAAAGGCGATCTGATCGAAATTTTGGGGTTAGACGGAGCGCACATTGGTATCGGCTTGGCACAGTACGGTGCAGAAACGGCCCAAAAATGGGCTGGGCAAAAAGGCAAAAAACCGTTGGTACATTATGATTATTTACTGGTGGGATAAAAATAAGTAGTCCACCGTCAATAGTCGGCAGTCAACAGTCTCACAAACCCTTGATAATAAGGTAATTAATGAAATTTAAAACTACGATTATTTCCATTTACCTACTTAACTTCTTATGCACCTCATAGAACAAAAAAAGCGCACCTACGACGCCATTGTAGTTGGCTCTGGTATGACGGGCGGTATTGCTGCTAAAGAACTCTGCGAACGCGGATTGCGTACCTTAGTGCTGGAACGCGGCCCTAAACTCGATCATATCACGGATTATCATACCGCAATGACCCCAATATGGGAGCTGCCACACCGTAATCGGCCCACGTATGCCGAAAAAAGCGCCACGCAGCCTACACAGTCGTTGTGTTATGCATTTAACGAAGGAACGCGACATTTGTTCGTGCGCGATGATGAACATCCTTATCAGGAGATCAAACCATTCAACTGGATTCGAGGGTATCACGTGGGCGGTAAAAGTCTGATGTGGGCACGGCAATCGTATCGGATGCCGGTATATGAATTTGAGGAAAACGCTCGCGACGGGTACGGATGCGACTGGCCGCTTCGTTATGATGACCTGTCACCCTGGTACGCCTATATTGAACGATTTATAGGGATCAGCGGCAACCGCGACGGGCTATACACCTTGCCGGATGGCGAGTTTTTGCCGGCCATGACTATGAACGCTTTGGAAAAAGATTTTCGGCAACGAGTAGAAAAATCTTTCCCCAAGCGTTACGTAGTGATGGGCCGCAGTGCCAACCTCACGGTGCGGCACAACGGGCGCGGCCCCTGTCAATACCGCAATTTGTGCTACCGGGGATGCCCGTTTAGCGCGTATTTCAGCAGCCAGTCCGGGTCTTTGCCCGCTGCGGCTGCTACCGGAAAATTGACCCTCCGCCCCGACAGCATTGTACACAGCATTATCTATGATGAAAAAAAAGGGAGGGCTACCGGTGTGCGGGTAATAGATGCCACTACGAAGGAAATGACCGAATTTTACGCAAAAGTGGTTTTTTTGAACGCTGCAACACTCAATTCCACGCTCATTTTACTGAATTCTGTCAGCACGCGCTTCCCTCGTGGATTGGGCAATGACAGCGGAGTATTGGGGCATTATCTGATGGATCACAATTATCGCATTTTGGGAACCGCCACCCACAACGATTTCAAAGACCGCTATTACAAAGGCCGACGACCCAATGCCTTCTATATTCCGCGTTTTCGCAACGTAGGCGATGATCGGCAAAACGACTTTGTGCGCGGGTATGCCTACGGAGGCAGTTGCGCCCGCGAGGATTGGAGCCGGGGCTTAGGTACCGCTGATGGTTTTGGTGCCACCTGGAAAACGGAATTGACCAAACCAGGCCCCTGGACTATTTTCCTGCAAAGCCAGGCGGAAATGTTGCCCCAATTCCACAATCACGTGCAACTAAATACAACCATTACCGATCGCTGGGGAATGCCTACGCTGGATATTGATTGCGCTTTTGGCAAAAATGAAGATGCCATGAATCAGGATATGATGGTGACGATGCGGGAAATGTTTGAAGCAGGAAATTTTCAGGATATTAATGTATGGGACTGCCAGGCATCGCCCGGACGTGGCATACATGAGGTAGGAACCGCCCGAATGGGGCGTGATCCTAAAACTAGCGTGTTAAATAGTTGGAATCAGCTACACGCCGTGAAAAATGTGTTTGTCACGGATGGAGCCGGTTTGCCTTCGCAGGGATGCCAAAATCCGAGCCTGACATTTATGGCGTTGACTGCCAGGGCTTGCGATTTTGCGGTGAAGGGGATGAAAAAACGGGAGATATAGCCGATGTTAAATGTTGGGATATTGGGGATATTAGGATATTTTCTTGATAACCATTGGAATAACCCAATATCATCTAAAATCGCGCACTCATTCCATATCAGGCATTTGGTTCAATGTGTATTAATACGTGGCCCAATTCGGGTATTTCTTTTTTTAAAATATCTTTTAGCGTGTGGGCTATATCGTGTCCTTTTTTAACCGTAATATTGGCATCCACGATTGCGTGAAGGTCAACGTGGTATTGCATACCTGCTTTTCGGATAAAACATTTTTCGGTTCCTACAATACCTTCCACTTTTAACGATTCTGCCCGGATAGAGGCGATTAATTCGTCGTATAAATGTTCGTCCATGATTTCCCCCAGCGCGGGCCGGAAAATCAGATAACTATTGTATAGTATAAATCCTGCTGCAAACAGCGCTGCCCAGTCATCTGCCGATTCAAAACCCTTTCCAAAAAACAGGGCAATGGAAATGCCAATAAATGCCGAAACCGAAGTGATGGCGTCGCTTCGGTGGTGCCAGGCATCGGCTTTCAGGGAAGAACTATTGGTTTCCCGGCTTTTCCTAATGACCACCCGATACGACACTTCTTTCCAAATAATGATGGCCCCAAGTACCATAAGCGTCCATGCTTTTGGCAATTCGTGCGGCGTTCCAATGTTTTGGAGGCTGGTGTAAGCAATAATGGTGGCCGATGTGATGAGAAAACCAACCACTAAAAAAGTGATTAATGGTTCAATGCGGCCGTGTCCATAAGGGTGGTTCTCGTCGGCGGGTCTGCTGGCGTATTTAAGTCCAAATAAGACCAACAGCGAAGCAAAAATATCGGTGGTGGATTCAATGGCATCCGCAATTAAAGCGTAAGAATTGCCAAAAACACCTGCCAACCATTTTAAAATGGCCAAACTGATATTCCCGATGATACTGAACCAGGTGGCTTTTATGGCTGTTTCTTCGTGTGTCATACATGATTTTTTTGTGAGAATGCCGCTTGCCGGACCGTTCGAACATTGACGGTTTGATTGTCCAACTATTTAAGTGATTCCAACATAGCCTCCATTTTTTTATGAATAAGGTTAACGGCTTTCAACGGACGCACCATGACCTTAAAATCCGTGATTTTTCCTTCCGAATTCCAGATAATCATATCCACACCGTTGACAAAAATACCGTCAATAATGGTCGTAAATTCTAAAATTGCCGTGTTATCATCCGAAAGTTGCCGCACATACTTGAATTCATCGTTTAAAAACGTGTAAAATGCTGCTGTCAGGTATAAGGTAACCACGGCTTTCCCCGCAACGGGTGTATGTACAATGGGCGAATGCATCGCCACTTCATCGGCCAAAAGGCTCGCTATGTTTTTGAAATTTCTCTCCTGTATCAATTGGTGCCAGGCATAGAGCGAAGTATTCATAAAGGTATTATTTTGACGCAAAGATAGGTTAAGGAACGGTGTCAAAATAAAGTATCAATCTTATCTGATTCCTTTTCACTCAAATTGCCCATCTTTTTGTTTAAATAGCCCCACTATTCGCCCAAAAAGATCGTTATTTGAGCAAAAACTAATCTACCTAAGTTTAGTACTTTACGCTGACACTGTTCCTAAGTAATGAAAAATTATTTTATTATGTTATGAGTACCGTTCTATAACGCATCAACCAATCAACAAATGTTTTAAAAACAAATCCTGAAATCCCAATGATTTTGCTACTTTTGCGCCCCCAATTTGAAAGTCCACTGTCCGACTGTAAACTGTGAACTGTTTGACTGTGGACTGTGGACTGTCCGACTGTGAACTGTCCGACTGTGGACTGTCAAACTGTGGGCTGATCTAAACTATTTTATTCATGCGGCTACGCTCATTAGAAATCAAAGGTTTTAAATCATTTGCCAACGAAACCGTCATACACTTCAATGACGATGTCACGGGCATTGTAGGCCCCAATGGCAGTGGTAAAAGCAATATTGTGGATGCTGTCCGCTGGGTATTGGGCGAACAAAAAAGTAGCCAACTGCGCTTAGACAAGATGGCCTCTGTCATTTTTAACGGCACAAAAAAGCGCAAAGAAGGCCAGGTGGCGCAGGTGACGCTCAATTTTGACAATACCAAAAACGTATTACCGACGGATTATACCGCTGTCAGCGTCAGCCGCATCCTGTATCGGAGTGGTGAAAGCGAATACCGGCTCAACGGAGTAGCCTGCCGCCTCAAAGATATTACTTCGCTGCTGTTGGATACTGGCATTGGCCCGGATTCTTATGCTATCATCGCCCTGAATATGGTGGAAGATATGCTCAGTGACCGCGAACAGGCCCGGCGTCGGATGTTTGAACAGGCCGCCGGGGTGAGTAAATACAAAACCCGCAAACACGAAACCCAACAAAAATTGGAAGCCACCGCAGCAGACTTGGAGCGCGTGGATGATTTGTTGTTTGAAATTGAAGACCAGCTCAAGAAATTAGAAAAACAAGCACAACGCACCCAAAAATTCTACGAACTCAAAGACGAATACAAAAAAAACAGCGTGGAATTGGCCGTTCACAATTTAGCACGGCACAAAAAAAACTTTAAAGACCTCGAAAGCCAGATCACCCGCGAAGAAGACAACTACCGCAATACCGAGGCCGCAGCCCGCATGGTAGAAGCCGATATTGAATCCAAACGCAAACTCCATACGGACAAAGAAACCTCCCTTAGCGAGCAACAACAGGAAGTCAACCGCCTCACCGGGCGTATTCGGGGCAAAGAGAATGAAAAAAATATGCTGGCCCAAAAACTGTCCTTTGTGCAAAATGACTTGCAGCGCTTAGAAGACCAAATGACTTCGGCCAATCGGCAATTGGTCACCGTAGAAGGCGAAATAGAGGGCTATCAAACCGACTTGAATTACGAGCGCAATGTGGAAGGTGAATTGGAAAATGCCCTCAAAACGGCGCAATCAAATTTAGATAAAGTGCGCGGCGACCACAACCTCCTCAAAGGCAATTTAGATGAATTTATCAAGGCTCAGCAGGATTTAGAGCGGCAAATTGTGGAGTTGGAAAAGCAAAAGGCTATCCAAACTACGCAAGTGGAAAGCCTGCGCCGCGATGTGGAACGCACCCTGAACGACATTGCCACTCGCCGAACGGAGATGGGCGGATTGGAAGTCAAATTGGTGGCGCAGGAAACAGCGGAAGCAGCCCTGCGGCAACGCATTGAGGTGTTGGAAGCCGCCGAGGTGAAGCGTAAAAATGATTTGGTAGAAACGGAGCAACAGCAGGACGCTTTGACCAAAACATTGGCGACGCACAATCGCCAGTTGGATGCTCGCCGCAATGAGTTCAAACTGACGAAAAGCATGATCGAAAGTTTGGAAGGCTTCCCGGAGAGTATCCAGTTTCTCAGCCGCCAAAAAGAATGGGCCAAAGACTGCCCCCTGCTCAGTGACCTGATCTATGTGCGGGAAGAATACCGCATTGCTATTGAGACGTACTTGGAGTCCTACCTCAATTACTATGTGGTACCCAATGTGGATCGTGCAGCAGAAGCTATTTCACTCTTGGGGAAAAGTCAAAAAGGTCGCGCTAATTTCTTTTTATTGGATGCCTTTCGCGATTACGAATCACCCCTGACGCTGCTGGCAGAAGGCATTCGGGCCACCGATATTGTAGAAACCGACCCGCAGTACCGACCTTTAATCGAGTTTTTATTGGAAAATGTCCTCTTGGACACCGTTTCCACCCAGGCATCCGATTTGGTGTCGCCATCGATAGGTCAGGGTAGGGAAGGTGCTCGACTATTGCCTTCCGGTACCGCTATTCGCCGCAAATTTTCCATGTCCGGCGGCTCCATTGGGCTGTTTGAGGGCAAAAAAATTGGCCGAAAAAAGAATTTGGAAATATTGGATACGGATATTAAGCAATTGGAAAGTGTGGAGACCCAGGTAAACAGCCAATTAGCAACGGTGCGCGCGCATCTACAAAGTCTGAAAAATGCCGATCAAAGCGCACTGCTGCAACGCGAGCGTGAGGCGCTGAACCGCCAAAATCAGGATACTGCCCGATTGCGCGCCACCTTGGACAATATTACGGCATTTGTCGCCAATTTTGATGCGCAGGCTGGCGATGCCCAACAACGCATTGTCTCTCTCTCGACAGCCAATGTCGCCATTGACCTAAAACTGTCGGAAAAACAAACAGAAGTGGAGGCTGCCCGCAATCGCCTGAAAAACACCGATGGTTCTTTCCGCGATGTGGCAGATTTACTCAGCCAGGCGAGCCAGACATACAACCAACAAAACATTGAGTTTATCCGGCAGCAAAGCAAGGTTAATACCTTTCGGCAGGAGCTGACTTTTCGGGAAAAGCGCCGCGAAGATTTGCGCCAGACACTGGCACAATCTCAAACCAATAAAATCCGAAATTCCGAAGAAGTCAGTCTGGTGGCAGCCGATATTGCCCGTATTGAACAGGAATTAACCACGGCTTACGCGGAGAAAAAAACCAAAGAAGCCTTTTTGGGCGCAGCCGAACAAACCTATTTTAAGGCCCGCAACGAAATACACGAGTTGGAAAACAAACAACGCGAAAATTTCAGGAAGCAGCAGGACGTTCAGGTATTGGTTAATCGCCTGAAAGACAAATTTTCAGACGTTAAATTTGAAATTACGGCCATTGGCGAGCGACTCCGGGCAGAATTTAGCATGGGGGTTAATGATATCATTAATGTGGAACCCAACCCGCAATACGAGCGCGATGCCCTTGAAACAGCCGTCAATAACCTGAAACGGCGCTTGGACACCTATGGCGAAATCAATCCATTAGCCATTGAAGCGTACAATGAAATAAAAGAGCGCCACGACACCATTTCAGTGCAGCGGAATGATATTTTGAGTGCTAAAGAGAATTTGGTGCAAACCATAAAGGAAATAGAAGAGACCGCAACAGCGCGTTTCTTAGAGTCTTTTGAAAAAATACGCGAAAATTTTATCATCGTATTCCGTACCCTTTTTACGGAAGAAGATACCGCCGATCTGGTGCTGACCAAACCTGACGACCCCTTGGAATCGGATGTCAATATTATTGCCAAACCCAAAGGGAAACGCCCGCAAACCATTGCGCAATTGTCCGGCGGCGAAAAAACCCTGACCGCTATTGCCTTGTTATTTGCCCTGTACCTGCTTAAACCTGCACCATTTTGTATTTTCGACGAGGTAGATGCGCCCTTAGATGATGCCAATATCGAAAAATTCAACCGCATTATCCGCCAGTTTTCGCAGGCATCGCAGTTTATTGTGGTGACACACAACAAAGCCACCATGACGGCTGTGGATACTATTTATGGTGTATATATGCCGGAGCAGGGCGTTTCGGCGGTCACTCCGGTGGATTTCCGAAAATTGAGCAACGAAGCAATGGTGTTTGAGGCAACCTAGTGCCACGGGAATGAATTAGTTGATGGTGCTTGTATGAATTTTTTTGCAAAAAAATCCATACAAGCACCGGCATCCTTCATTTTGCGTGAAAAGTAGTTGACACTTTCTTTATGCAATTATTTTAAATTACCCTAATAAGTAATTGATTATCAATGCTTTATTTTAATTTATTTTTATTTGCCGAAAATAAAAGTGTCAACTACTTATGAAGGATGCCCAAGCACCATCAACTAATTCATTTACATGCCCGCCGTTTCCGCCGCCTTATCAATCCGCCTAATGAGACCGCGCAAAACCGCCGCGCTGCCGCCCCCGACTTCTACAAAAGTACGGATATCATCCAAAAGCATATTTTGGATGGTTTGTGTCCATCGCACGGGTGCGGTGAGTTGCGCGATCAGGTTGCTGCGAATAGCCTCCGGGTCGCGCACGGCACGGGCGTGGACGTTTTGATAAATCGGACAGATTGGAGTGCTGAAAGGTGCTGCTTCAATGGCACGGGAGAGTTCATCCTGTGCGGGTTGCATCAATGATGAGTGAAAGGCTCCGCCCACTGGCAGCACCAACACCCGCCTGGCACCCGCTTCGGTCAGCAGTTGCACTGCCAATTCAATGCCTTTTCGGGAGCCGGAAATGACTAATTGTCCGGGTGCGTTATAATTGGCCGGCACCACAATTTCTTCGGTGATATTACCCAGTGTTTCTTCCACTACACCATCATCAAGACCTAACACGGCGGCCATGGTACCATCGGCGAGTTCGCAGGCTTTTTGCATGGCATACGCCCGTTGATTGACCAATCGCAGCGCATCGGCAAAGGACAAAGCGCCCGCTGCTGCCAGCGCGGTGAATTCTCCCAGCGAATGACCCGCTACGGCATCGGGTTGAAACTCGGCACCTGCTATTTTGACACGGATGATGCTTTCCAAAAAAACCGCCGGTTGTGTGACATTAGTTTGCGTGAGGTCTTCTTTTGTCCCGTTGAACATCACATCGGTGATGCGCCAGCCCAATACTTCATTGGCTTCTTCAAATAATTCGCGGGCTTGCGCATTGGCTTCATACAGGTCTTTGCCCATACCTTCAAATTGAGAACCTTGTCCGGGAAAAACGTATCCTTTCATAAATTGCTGATTTGCTGATTTGTTGATTTGTTGATGCGTTGATTTGTTGATGGGCGCAAAGTTATACATTTTACCCAACCAATTACCTGTACCTTGCGTCTAAGGAACGGTGTCAAAATAAAGTATCAATCTTATCTGATTCCTTTTCACACAAATTGCCCATCTTTCTGCTTAAATAGCCCCACCATTAGCCCAAAAAGATAATTATTTGAGCAAAAACTAATCTACCTGAGTTTAGTGCTTTATGCTGATACCGTTCCTTATTAGAAAACACAATTATGATAATGTAACGTATTTTCTTTTTGTTGGCTTTTGTGGGATTACAGCACCACCGTCAATGTTAGAACGAATAAAATTTTTTGAGCCGATAACAGAATTCCCCTAACTTTGCGCCGTCAACAAAACAAATCGACAAATTAACAAATTAACACTTTGCAAACACGACTACTCCTTTTTATCGCGTTATTCCTTCCGCTCAGTCTCCAGGCCCAGCGACGCTTGGATCCTGACCGAAACAAAGGCAAAGCTATTTTGCTGTATGTGGGCGCCGGAGTACACTTGCCAGGTGGTGATTTAGCCAAGCGGTTCGGTGGCCCAACGGGAAGTGCCGGAGGGGGCATAGATTTTCTTTCTGCAAAAAACCTGTTGGTGGGAGGAGAAACGTATTATTTTTTTGGTGATAAAATTAAAGAAGACCCGTTGACTATTCTCCGTCAGGCGGACGGGGGCATTATTGGTAATGACCTGAGTTATGCCAATTTTTTTATCCACGAACGCGGCATTTATATAGGCGTACGGGTGGGAAAAGTATTTGGTACGCCCAGCAAACGCTCCGGCATCCGGGCTACGCTGGGCGCGGGGTATATGCAACATAAAATGCGCTTGCAGGACAACAATTTTTCTCTGACGCAGGTGACAGGGGAATATGCCAAGGGCTATGACCGACTCACGGGCGGCCTCGCGCTGCAACAATACCTCGGCTGGCAACACCTCGGCCTCAACCGCCGTACCAATTGGACAGTGGGTTTTGAATTCGCCCAGGGTTTTACCAATACGCTGCGCAGTTGGGATTATTCTTTGATGCGCAAACTGGATGACCGCCGAATTGATCTCCGTTTTGGTATCCGGGCTGCCTGGACCTTGCCGTTTTATCTGAAAAAGGCGAAGGAGATATTTTATTAGATTGAGTAATTAGAGAATTGAGGAATTGGAGAATTGAGGAATTGAGGAATTGGAGAATTGGGCACCGTAGGTTATACCGATACGCTAAAACACTATCCTCAAACCTTCTACTTCTACCCGCCTACCATACAATATTTAGTCATACGGTTATTCAGTCATACGGTAATTCAGCCATACAAATCACAACCATACAGCCATTCTAAGTGGGTATGCTGAAATAAACACAGTTGTAAATTTATGCAAAATTCAAACAATCAAACAATTATGAAACTAATAAATCATAATTAACAACTCATAAGTAGGTAAATATAAATAATCGTGGTTTTGAATTTCATTTATTACCTTATTATCAAAGGTTTGTGAGACTGTGGACTGCCGACTATTGACTGTGGACTACGTAACTAATTACCTGCCTTGCTTTATTTATATAATTTCGGAATTTTTTGTTATCAAATAGCCCTTTACATAGTGGCTTGGTTGCACCCAAAAGCGGAACAATGGGTAGCAGGCCGCAAACACTGGCGGCAACGATACAGGGATAGTTTGTCGGAAAAAAAAGCAAAGCGACTTTGGATACACGCTGCTTCGCTGGGAGAATTTGAGCAGGGACGCCCCGTCATAGAAGCCTTTCGTCAGCAATTTCCAGACTGGCAGGTGGTGCTGACGTTTTTTTCGCCTTCGGGCTATGAAATTCGAAAAAACTACCCGCACGCCGATTTTGTGGGGTATTTACCCGTTGATACACCGGTAAATGCCCGCGATTTTTTGGATATCGTGCAGCCGGATGCGGCTATTTTTGTCAAATATGAATTTTGGTATCATCACCTGAAAGGACTGCAACAAAGGGCTATTCCTACTATTTTGATCTCCGCGCTTTTTAGGCCCGACCAACCTTTTTTCAAACCCTGGGGCGCACTGTGGCGCGATATGCTGGAGGCTTTCACCCATATCTTCGTGCAAACTAATGCGTCCGTTAACCTTTTACAACATATTGATTATCAAAGATTTACTGTAGCAGGCGACTCCCGCGTGGATCGGGTGGTGCAGTTGGCCGCTGCTGCTGCTGAAAATGACATCGCAGCGGCCTTTTCTGAAGGCTGCAACGTGTTGATTGCCGGCAGCACCTGGCCTGCTGATGAAGCCGTGCTGATACCTGCTTTTGATCGCACTTGCCGGGATGTTCAATCTGTCGGTAATTTGGAAGAACCCCTCAAACTCATCATCGCACCACATGAACCCACAGAACAGCATTTAAAACATTTGCTGCGGCAATTGACCGTGCCCTGCCTGCTATATTCTCGGGCAACAGCAGAGCAGGCCCGCGCTGCTACCGTTTTAATTATTGATAATATTGGTATGCTCAATACGCTTTACCGATATGGCCGGGTGGCCTATATTGGTGGCGGATTTGGGAAAGGCATTCATAATACACTGGAGCCTGCTGCTTTTGGATTGCCGGTAATATTTGGCCCGCGTTACCAAAAATTTGAAGAAGCCCGTGCATTTGTTGCCAGTAAAGGTGCCTTCCCCGTGCAAAATATCGAGGAACTTACTACTGTTTTGACACAACTACAAGAGCCTTTAAGGTATCAAAATGCTGCCGGAGCGGTACGGCATTATTTGGCAGAGCAGCAGGGGGCAACCGAAAAAATAATGAAATTTTTGAAAGGGGTTTTAGTGTTTTAGTGTTGAAGAGATCGCTATCAATCAAAAAGCCTCCAGCATGTAATCGTCCAGCACTCCCCCCTCGTTAAATTCCCGTTAAACCACCCAAATTCATTTGATCTTCGGTATCAATCCGGTTACCTTTGCTTTAAAAAACAACCTGTCTATGTCATTTCGCATTTTTCTTCTCTTTTCCCTGTTTATTGTCGCCCATTCCCTGCTTTTCGCCCAAGTTTCCGGCATCGTTTCCGATGAAAATGGCGCGCCGCTGCCTTACGTATCCGTGTATGTGCGGGGAACCAGCAATGGCACCTCCGCCAATGGAGAAGGTAGTTTCAGATTAACGGTACCGAAGGGCAGGCATGAGCTGGTATTTCAATACATTGGTTACAAACAATTGGTAAAAAATATTACCGTAGGAGATGCGCCGTTAAAATTGGCCATACAGATGCAACCCGATGAGCTCTTATTGGCGGAAGTGGAAATACGCGACGAAGACCCGGCTTATCGAATTATGCGACAGGTTATTGAAAAGCGCCCTTATTACCGCAATAAAATCACCGATTATAGTTTTGATGCCTACGTGAAAGGCTTCCATCAAATGGTTGATGCACCAAAAAAAATGTTTGGAAAAGACCTCGGCGATCTCGACGGCTTGTTAGACACCAACCGCACCGGCGTAATTTATCTGTCCGAATCCGTATCAAAAGTATATGTGCAGGACAAAAAAATGAAAGAAGTGATGGTCTCCAGCAAGGTCAGTGGCGACGACAACGGCATAAGTTTCAACCGGGCAATGGCCTCTGATTTTACTTTCTACGACGAACGGATCAATATTACCCGCGATATACTTTCTCCTTTGGCCGACAATGCGTTTGCTTATTACACCTACAAATTGATTGGTAAATACAAAGACCAAAATGACTACACCATTTACAAAATAGCGGTCATTCCTAAACGTTCGGCAGACCCGGTTTTTGCCGGTTATCTGTACATTGTGGATGACTGGTACAATCTGGCAGGTGCCGACCTTTTCCTGACCGGCGCGGCCATTAAACAACCAGTGCTGGATACCCTGCGCATCCATCAGGAGTTTGTGCCCTTAGAAAAACCCGATACCTGGGGCTTACTGAGCCAAATAACCAGGTTCAAGTTTGGCTTTATGGGCTTTAAAATACAGGGTTTGTTCAATGGGGTATTCTCCAATTACGACATCAACCGGAAATTTGAAGATAAATTTTTCAATCGCGAAACCTTTAAAATTGAAAAAGATGCCAACACAAAGGATTCTTCCTATTGGGCCACCATTCGCCCGGTGCCACTCACGCAGTTGGAAACTCGCGACTATGTGCGAAAAGACAGCCTGCGCCTTATCTGGGATTCAAAACCTCACAAAGACAGTTTAGACCGTAAAAACAACAAATTTTCGCCAATGGATTTGCTGGACGGTTACACCTGGCGCAATTCCTGGCGGCATTTTTCCGTCGGCTGGCCATCAGCCTTCAATTGGATACAGTTCAATACCGTACAGGGTGCAGTAGTGGATATTCACCCGACACTTTCAAAAAGTAATAACGACGAAAATACCCGGTTTTGGCGGGCAGAGGGTAGCATCAATTATGGTTTTTCCGAAAAGAAATGGCGCGGAGGACTTACCCTGAAAAGGCGTTTTGAAAGCATTTATTACACAAATGCTGAATTAAGCGGCGGCCTGCTCACCGAGCAATTTAACGCAGAGCGGCCAATTACACCTTTTGTAAATAGCATGAGTTCACTCTTTTACAAGAAAAATTATATGAAAATATACGAAAAAGCCTTTGTAAAAGCCGCTTTTCAGCGCCGTTTAGTACCAGAATTGCAATTCCGAACAACGTTGGAATACGCCGACCGTCGGCCCTTAGTCAATACCACTGATTACAGCTGGACGAAAGATAAAACCCTGGAATATACCCCCAATGAGCCATCAGGACGGCCCCTCAACGAGCCGGGTGAACCATTTTTTAACCGTCATCAGGCGTTCATTCTCGACATAGAAGGCGAATTTCGTTTTGGGGAATCGTATTCTACCTATCCCACTTATCGCAGTTATCAGCGCTCCAAATGGCCGATACTGACCCTGCTTTACCGAAAAGCCATCGCAGGTGTGGCTGGAAGCGACGTTAATTATGACCTTTTACAAATGACGGTTGTGAAAAATGATCTTTCCTGGGGATTGGCCGGACACAGCAATTTCAGGGTAGCAGGCGGCGCTTTCCTGAATCGCAAACGCCTCGAATTTATGGACTATTACCAGCCCATTGGAAACCAGTTAGTGGTCGCCAACCCGACTAACCGGGATCACGCTTTTCAGCTGTTGCCGTATGATGAATACGCGACCAACAGGTCTTATGCAGAAGCACATTGGGAGCACCATTTAGAGGGCTGGCTGTTGGATAAAATACCCGGATTGCGGCGACTAAACTGGAAGGAGGTGATGGGCGCACGGATGTATTATACCCCGCAGTACTGGAGCGAATCAGCCCGAACGGAGCAATTGCCCTATTGGGAAGTCAATTTTGGTTTTGAAAATATCGGCTGGAAAGCCTTTCGATTCCTGCGAATAGACGTTGTTAGCGGATTTTTTGGCAGGGAATATTATCGAACGGGCGTGGTGCTGGGCTTAGGATTGTAGACTACTGTACGTCGGGGTCGTCCACGCCCGACGATGCCGCAGAACACATCATAAAACTTGTAAAAGTCCGTAGAGATTTTTTAAAACACAAAAAAGATGAAACGAGGCGGTTCGTCATCCTTGATTATTTTGCAAATTATAAGTTTTTTATCAAAAAATCGAAGGTTACCCTTATATTTGCACCATTAAATGTACCTCGCACATTCCCGCGCCACTAATTATGACCGGAAAAACGATACTCACAAAAGAGCGCTTTGCGCTGACCATTGAGCGGCTGTGCCGACAGCTGGTAGAAGACTGGGGCGACTTTACCAATGCCTGCATCCTCGGCATACAGCCGCGTGGTGCACTGCTGGCATCTCGTATCCATCAACGATTACAGGAAATCACGGGTAAAACAGACTTCGAGTTCGGTAAGTTGGACATAACCTTTTACCGAGACGACTTTCGCTCGCCCGATGGCCTTATCGTCCCACACCCCAATGACATCAACTTTATTGTCACCAATAAAAAAGTACTGCTCATAGATGATGTACTGTATACTGGCCGTACCATTTCCTCCGCTTTGTCCGCTATGCAACATTATGGTCGTCCGGCAGCAGTCGAATTGCTCGTGCTGGTAGATCGTCGGTTCAATCGCCACCTGCCCATTCAGCCCGATTACACAGGTATCAGCGTGGATGCGGTAGATGAAGCCTACGTGCGCGTGCGCTGGCAGGAAATTCACGGAGTAGACGAAATTTTGCTGTTTGATAAAAAGTAGTTTTTACTCGTTCTTAATCATTGATTTTCAATATTTTGTATAATTTCCCATTCTCCATTACTTTACGCCCTTGTTCGCCGATATCATTCTCCCCTTAGCCCTGCCAAAACGCACCTACACCTACTCGATACCCGATTCGGCATTGGATTTGGTGCAACCCGGCGTGCGGGTAGAGGTGCAATTTGGGCGCAGCAGATTGTATAGCGGGTTGGTCGAACGGGTACATACCCAAAAGCCGGATTACGTCGTAAAACCCATTATTTCCGTATTGGATGAAGTGATGGTAGTCACTCCCAAACAACTGCGCCTCTGGGATTGGATGGCCGATTATTATTGCTGTACCCTTGGAGAGGTGATGCAGGCTGCTTTGCCCGGTCATTTAAAACTCACCAGCGAAACGAAAATAGTCTTCACCGAAACTTACGGAGACCATTTTATAGATTTGGATGCCGATGAATACCTGATAGCCGAAGCCCTGCACATCCAAAAAGAGATCACGATAGAAGACGCACGCAAAATACTCAATAAAAAAACCATTTTTCCGGTGGTGCAACGCCTGCTCAATAAAGGCGTACTGACGCTCCGGGAGGAATTGCAGGAAAAATTCAAAGCGCGCAAAGTGACAGCAGTGCGCCTCACAGAATATTACCGGGAAGACCCGGAGCGCTTGCGTGAAGCCTTTGAAAAATTAGATAAATGGGAACGTCAGGCAGAAATACTGATGGCCTTTATCACACTGCAAAAAAGTCGGCCCATGGTGCGAAAAAGGGAATTGATGGACAAAGCAGGGGTGTCCGACAGCGCACTCAAAACCTTAGTCAAGAAAGAAATTTTAGAAATGTATGAGCGGGAAGTCAGCCGAATCAGCGGTTACGGCGAGGAAGTGACGGTAGCAGACAACCTCACACCTCAGCAGGAAAAAGCCATAGCCGCTATAGAAATGCAGTTTTTAGAAAAAAACGTGGTGTTGCTGCACGGTGTCACCGGGAGTGGTAAAACGCGGGTGTACATAGAAATGATGCGTAAAATCATCAGGGAAGGCGGCCAAATCCTTTATCTTTTGCCCGAAATTGCGCTTACTACGCAGATCATCAGCCGATTGCAGCGCATCTTCGGTAGTGAAGTGGCCGTTTATCATTCTAAAATCAATTTTAATGAACGCGTGGAACTGTGGCGCAGTACAGCGGCTGGCAAACCCGTGCTGCTGACAGCGCGTTCCGGCTTGTTTTTGCCGTTTCAAAACCTCCGTTTGATCATTGTAGATGAAGAGCATGACCCTTCTTTTAAACAATATGACCCCGCTCCCCGCTATAATGCCCGCGATACTGCCATTTATTTAGCCAACTTATACAACGCAAAAGTATTGTTGGGAACTGCCACGCCAAGCGTAGAATCCTATTTCAATACACAATCCGGCAAGTACGGATTAGTAGAAATGCCGGAGCGTTTCGGGGGCATTCAACTGCCCGAAGTGCGCACTATTGACCTCCGGGAACAGCGCAAAACGAAGCAGATGCAGAGCCTTTTTTCCACCCCGCTCATGGAGTCATTACAAACGGCTTTGGATAATGGCGAGCAAGTCATCTTATTTCAAAACCGACGTGGGTATGCCCCCGCTTTGGAGTGTGAGGTGTGCGGTTGGACGGCCATGTGTCGCGATTGCGACATCAGCCTGACCTTTCACAAGCACACCCATAAACTGCGCTGCCACTACTGCGGCTACCAGCAGGAGCCATCTACCGTCTGCCCCGCCTGCGGCAGCGGCAAAATCACCTTTCGCGGTTTTGGCACGGAAAAAATAGAAGACGAACTCAAAATTTTCCTGCCTAAAGCCAGAATTGCCCGCTTGGATTTAGATACGGCCGGTAGCAGGGCCAACCTGATTGCCCTGCTGGAAGATTTTGAAGAACGCCGCATTGATATCCTCGTGGGGACACAAATGGTGACGAAAGGTCTTGATTTTGACAATGTGGCTTTAGTGGGCGTGCTGGGAGCCGACCAACTCACCAAATTCCCTGACTTTCGGGCGGGAGAACGTGCCTTTCAATTGTTGACGCAGGTAGCAGGACGCGCAGGGCGCAAATTGAAACGCGGCTTGGTACTCATTCAGGCTTTTAACCCGGAGCACCCCATTCTGATAGAAGTGCTAAACAACGATTTCGCCGGGTTTTACCGCCGGGAGATAGCAGAACGCAACGAATTCAAATACCCGCCTTTTTACCGCCTCATACACTTGGAAGTACGGCACAAAGAACCCAAAATAGTGCAGGAAGCGGCTAACTTTTTGGCCCGTCAGCTCCGCGCCAAACTCGGCGATCGGGTATTAGGGCCGGTTTTGCCTAATGTGCCGCGCATACGCGGATTGTTTGGGCAGCATATTTTGCTTAAACTAGAAAAAAATGCCCTACTCCTTTCGGACACCAAAGCCCTGATTCGCTATTCCGCTGAATTGATGCTGGGCAAGCAAGGTTGGGGGCAAGTGGGCCTTTCGATAGATGTGGACCCGGCGTAAATGTGGTACGGGAATGAGTTAATTTAATTCATTCCCGTGCATCTCCCCCCGTTTCCGCCACCCTTCGAATAAATATCTCATTAAAGGTGGGTAAAATCTCTTCAAAACGGCGGATGGAAGCCCCCTTGTCCAAAAGATGCCGTAGCAGGTCATTGCCGGAATGGTGTTCACCCAATTGTACCGTGACGGCATTGCGCTCGCGTTGCACAATAGGATATCGGCCATTCAGCACTTCATCGGATACGGCCGTTTCCGTTTCTACGCGGTAAAGGTGCTGTTTATAAGCGTTTTTAATGCTTTGCACATCCCCTTGCAACACATTTTTACCCTGGTTGATGAGTACAATATAGTCGCACATTTCCTCCACCTGTTCCATGCGGTGTGTGCTGAAAATGATACTGGTACCTGCTTCATGCAGTTGCTGTATTTCGTCCTTAATCAGGTTGGTATTGATCGGGTCAAGCCCCGTGAAAGGTTCATCCAAAATAAGCAGCTGAGGCGAGTGTACCACCGTGGCAATAAACTGAACTTTCTGCTGCATCCCTTTGGAGAGGTCTTCAATTTTTTTTGACCACCAGTCTTCTATGTCAAATTTGGAAAGCCAATGTGCAATGGCTTTTCTGGCTTGCATTTCGGTCAGCCCTTTGAGTTGGGCTAAATAAAGCAAGTGTTCACCGACCTTCATTTTTTTGTATAGTCCGCGCTCTTCGGGCATATAACCCATCTTTTCGGGCGAGCGGTCATTGAGTTTTTCGCCATCCAACCAAATTTCTCCTTCATCCGGGCCAGTAATGGTCGTAATCATGCGGAGCAGAGAGGTTTTTCCGGCACCATTTGGGCCGAGGATGCCAAAAACAGCGCCTTTAGGGACATCAAAACTAACCTGATTAACAGCGGTATGGTTGGCGTATCGTTTGACGACGTTTCGAATGGAAAGAATCATGATCCAAAAGTAGGAAACAAGATGCTGTGAGGATGTCCTTTTTCGTCAAACAATGGATATAAAAGCGACTAAACGATAAAAACGGACGACTTTAGGCGATAATATCTTGTGAGGGAAAGATATTCATGCCTGCACTAATTTCCGGGATTTGTACTTTGCAATAAATGAATTATATTCCGTACGCTGCCCATTTTTTAACTGTTCTGATCCACGCTGAATACTTTGTTGTTGTGTTGCTGATAGTTCTTCCCAAAAGTCAATTTTAGGCTTCAGTAACCGCTCAATTTGTTGGATGATGGCCTCATCTTCCAACTCCACTAAGTATTCCAAAATAGATAATTTACGTGCTTCTAAATTTGAACTCATGGTTGATGTAACCTCCCAGATAAATGTTAGGAACGAGTAAATAAGAGTGCTTGACATATTTGGGGGAAAGCAATATGAAATATAGGGAAACATGGGTGGTTGACAAGTTTTGTTAAACTTTTCCCTTTTAATATATTGTGGTTCCCCAAATGTGTCAAGCACTCAAATGTTTTTATAAAAAAATTTTTATACCCATCACCCACTTAATTCATCCCCGCGTTAATTAAAGATATACCGTATGCCGATCTGTGCCTGCCAGACGTTATCTAAGTTGATGCTTTTTACAAAAACATCGCGCAGCAGTTCTGTATTGCCATCAATTACCTGTGTAGCAAGGCGGTAAGAAGGCGTACCGTCGGCCGCAATGCTGGACACTGTCAGCGGGTTATTGGTTGTCGTCTGGTTGCCTACACCCCATGCATTGTTGAGCAAATTGCCGAAGTTCAGGATGTCAGCCCGCAACTGAATGGTATTTTTCCGGGCGTTTTTACCCACTCGGATGCTTAACTCCTGCACCACCGTCAAATCTAAGCGCCGCAACCAAGGAAATTCCACGCCATTGCGTTCTGAGTAGCCGCCGCGCAGCCCCTGCAAATAAGCGCTTTTATTAATATACGCTTCGTAAGCTTGCTGTTGTTGCTCCGGCGAGAAAGTTTTGGCGGTAGCACCCGTACCGACTGTCAGCGGGGCAAACGTCAGATTGGTGGCTTCTTTTGGAACAAAAATCAGGTCGTTATTCGGTTGTCCGTCGCCATTGAGGTCGTTTCCGTAAGTGTAGGATGTTTTGTTGCCGCTATTGGCCACACCGCCTAAGGTGATTTCGGTAGCGCCGCCAAACTTACCGCCATAATTGATGCGGTAGTTGACATAACCCACAAAACGATGGCGAAGGTCATTGTCAGCGAAGGAAGGAGTCAGGTAGTTTTGGCCATCAGCAGTAGGGATGTTGGCCAATACCGTGCTCGCAACAGATTGAAGGTCACTTGCCTTTGCATAGGTGTAGGCCACCATACCACCTAAACCATTCTTTGCAGGGCGCTCCAATTTCGCCGTAAAGGAGTAGGAGTCACCTTCAGTCGTGTTGGTCAAAACAAATGAGTTGGAAATAGTTGGGTTGATAAACCGGGCGATATTGACGGTATTGGCCGCGCCGGAACCCGTGCTGGTCACACCGGAAGCCGGGAAACGGTCGCGGTTGTCGGGACCGGCAAAAGTACGGGTTGGCGCATTCAGGTTGGCATCAATGTAGCGCAGTGCCTGCACATTGTTGTTGTAAATGCCTTCTACCGTAGCGATAATACCACCAAAAGGCAGTTTATAGTCAATAGCGAGGTTGTTTTTCCAAATAACCGGGTATTTCAGGTTTTCAACAGAAGCGTTCAACACATAAGGCGGCAGTTTTTTTATGTCGGTGCTGGCCGGGAAAAAGCGGTTTGGATCCGTTGTGAATGGGTAAGCGGTGGAGTTGGTGGCAGAAACCAAGGCGGTATTTACCCCATTGTTACCCAATTGGTTGGAGACCAATACCTGCGGAATGCGGGAAACAAACAAGCCGGTACCGCCGCGTACCTGTGCTTTTTTATTGCCCTTAACATCCCAGTTGAAGCCCAAACGCGGAGAAATCAACAGGCGTGGTTTAGGAAACGCACTGGTATTAATTTTCAAATTATTACCATTTTCATCTCTAAAGTTCAAATCAGCCACTACCGGATTGAAAAAGTCTTTCGCCGTAGAATTATCGTAAACAAAGACATCGCCACGGATACCCGTTGTGATTTTCAGGCGGTTAGTGACCTGAAATTCATCCTGAATGTAGGCACTGTAAGTAGAAGATTGCAATACCTGCAAGGGATCAATACCGCCTGGCAACAGGGAGTAGCGCAGGTTGTAGCGATTGACTGATACCGGAGAAACAGGATTGCTGGGATCATTTTTAAATTGCAAAGCCGCTTTCTTGAAATCATCAATGGAATTATATACATATACGCCATTGGAAGAAGGGAAGAATACGTTGTTCGACTGGAAGCGTTCGTAAGATGCGCCAAAAGTCAGGAAGTGTTTATCTAAAAACAAACTCAGGTTGTTGGTTACATTAAAGGTACCGTAGTTCAGTTTATTGCCCGGCGTAAAAGGGTCAAAACCGATAGAAGTATACGTGGTGCCATCTTTCAAAATATCAACCGTCGGGAATTCATCGATTAGGTAGCGGCGATTCTCCAGCTGTTTATTGTAAGTAGCAATAAAGTTATTGGAAAGGCGGCTGCCAAAGATAGAATTCAATTCAAATGCGACCGAACGGGTGTTATCTTCAATGATGTAACCCGTATTTTCGGGCGAGAGGGCCAATGCGCGATTGGTGCGGTTGCCATTACCGGCGGTATTACTACTGTTACTGTCGCTGATACGCTGGCCCGAATCAGAATCATGATGCGAGTAACGAACGGATGCCTTATGATTCTGATTGATGTTGTAATCCAAACGAATCAAGCCTTTGATACTATTCACGTCGTTGTTGAAATTGTCAATAGCACCCAGGTCTAAGGCAAAGGTTTGCTGCATGAAACTTTTCAGGTCTTCCAAATCGACTGCCGTAGTGCGCGAAACGTTGCCGGTGGCACCCGGACGGTTGGCCACCCAATCCAAAGCGGGGGTAGAACTGGTGAAATACTCTCCATTCACAAAGAAGAATAATTTATCCTTCACGAGCGGACCACCGATCCGCATACCATAGGTTTTTTCATCAATATTTACTTTCGGCAGGTCTTTACCGGCTGCTTTTTTTCCGGCCAGGTCGCTGTTGCGGAAAATGTGATAAGCAGAACCTGAAATTTCATTGGTGCCGGAGCGCGTAACAGCGTTGATACCGGCACCGGCAAAACCGGATTGGCGCACGTCGAATGGTGCAATATTCAATTGTATTTCTTCCAATGCATCAAGCGAAATAGCGGTGGTGCTGGTACGACCGCCCGCCTGGGCGGAGCCGCCGAGACCAAATCCGTTGTTGAATACCGAACCGTCCACGGTGAAGTTGTTCAGGCGGCTGTCCTGTCCGGCAAATGAACGACCATTGCTGTACGCATTGTACTTGGTGATGTCATTAATGGTACGACCAATGGTAGGCAATGAATTAATTGTTCCTACCCCATAAGATACTGCTGCTCCGGTACGGTTATTGTTGATGATGTCAGTGCGGCCAGCGGTAATGACCGTTTCGGCTAATGCAATACCGGATTCGGCTAATTTAAATTCTACATTGGCACTGTTGCCCAGTGTTGCAAAAATGTCCGTTTGGGTTTGGGTTTCGTAACCGGTGTAGGACACTACCAAGGTGTAAGGGCCTCCTACTCGTACCGCAGGGAGGATGAAACGACCAGCGGCATTGGTTCCCGCACCGTAACGAGTGCCGGAGGGTACGTGCGTTGCTAATACTGTAGCACCGATTAGGCCTTCACCATTATTGTCCTTTATCGCACCATTAATGGTGGAGGTAGTAACTTGCGCAAAGGAGACAAATCCGCAGAGTAATAATGCACAAAGCGCAATAAGGTGCTTTAGCGTGTAACTTTTGTTCATAGCAATAGAAATTTGTTGAAGAATTAAAAATTCGGCAGCAAAAGTACGGTGCCATTATTAACTCCATGTAAATTTTTTAAAAGAAACGTTAAAAAGTGCCATTTTGGGGTCATTATACACCTTTGATGCTTATTTTCGCTACTATTTTTTATCAATTGACATGATTTTAATTAGCATTAAGTGCCGCTCTCTGCGTTTAATCCTGCTATCTTTACGTGAATTTTTATTTTTTGCCCCCTCTGATGGAAACACAACAGTAAGGAAAGTTTGTTGCGTAAACGAATATTTGGAAACAATGCCAAAAAACAGTATATTTACACAAAAATGGCATCGTTTTTGATAAAATTAGTGGCTTTAGTCATAAAGCAAAGGCTATTATCAGAATAAAGTTTAATTCAATGATGCAAAAAATTTTACATATCTCTGTTTTCTGCTGTTTTTATTGTACATTAATCGGGCAGAATACCACCCAATTAAAAACAGAATATCAAACAATTGTATCCGCCAGAGAAGCACCCAAAGTTCAGGATAAAGAACAGCTGTATTCCTCCTATTTGTCCCTGTGTGCCATTTGCCGGGACAGCACTGAAGCCCGTCGCCGACTAAAGGAGTACGCAGATTTGAAGCAGGGGGACAAGGTCTTGTTTCAGAATGCAAAAGATAAACGTTTGGTAGAATTGTATCAGGAGTACCTGCGCACTTGTTTTTATTGCGAAGATTCAGTGGCAGCAAACCGGTGGATTGGTTTCCAGCACATTGATAAGAAAAAAGATGATTCCATTGCCTGGAAAAAATATGATCTGCTCAACAGCAGTCAGGGGTATCAAAAATACTTAGAGGAATTTCCGGATGGTAGTTTCAGGAAACAGGCATTAAAAAAAATGAATACTGTGGGAAGAATTGAATCTTGGCGACCAGAGATGATTTCCGTGAAAGGTGGTAAATTCATCATGGGAGCGGTACCAGTACAAACACCGGATGGCATCGTGAATATTGAAAAGGAGGGCAACGAAAAAGCCCATGAAGCAAAAGTAAAAGACTTTTGGTTGGACAAACAGGAAACACCCTTTGATCTTTATGACCTTTATTGCGAAGATACCGGCCAAAAATCACCTTCTGACAATGGTTGGGGACGCCGAAGTCGGCCCGTTATTGGTGTCAGCTGGTATGATGCCGTTCAGTTTTGCAATTGGTTGAGCGCCAAACACAACCTTAAACCCTACTATTCCATCCGACAATTGAATGAAGTAGAGTACGAAGTGCTCATACCCGACCCCTTGTCAAAAGGGTATCGGCTGCCCACCGAAGCAGAATGGGAATACGCGGCAAAAACCAGCACAAATGCTACTTTTTTTGCCAACGGACACCACTATGCCGATCCCGCTGAAATGAATTTTGCCTGTGCCAAAAAGGAAGAAGGACTTGAGAAAATGGTGCGCAACAGCACCCCTTGTGTCAACATGACCCTCCCTGTCAATAGTTTTGTTCCCAATGTGCTGGGCTTCTTCAACATGAGTGGCAATGTGGCTGAATGGTGCTGGGATGGGTACCATCCTGATTACAAGAAAATCAGTCTGAAAGAAGTGGAAATAAATCCGCAAGGCGATCCCTCCAATATTTTAAAAATATATAAAGGTGGCAGCTGGATTCAGTCTGCTTTTGAATGCCGATCTACGGCCAGAAAGTACCTGGGAGCACCTAACAAGCGAATTTTTATCGGGTTTAGGCTGGCACGGAATATATGAGGGGGCTAACTTGGTTTTTCCACGTTATTTTTTTAGCATTTATCAACGATTTAAAAAATATTCTTTAAACGACAGCATTTCTTGTTGCTCTGATTCGAGGAATTTATCAAATATTTTTTTGTTCACCTCTTCTCTCAAAGCCGAAATACCGACATCAATAAGGCGCAAGCCTTGCTCGGTGAGCAAAATATTATCATAGGCAGCACCGCCGATGTGAGAAGGGCGTTTCAGGTCTCGATGCGCAAACCCCGCCCGATGTAAAGCGGTCAATTCATCTTCAAACACCGAATACCACAAAGTGCGAATCTCTACTTCATAAGCCCGAAAATCAAGCGGTTTGAGCCGTTCCATAATGAGCATTTCCGCCGCCAAATTGTCGTTGTATTCTAAACGCACAAACTTCACCATCAAGCCATTCACGGTATTTGCAAATTTCATTTTTTTAGCTTCCGAACCAATATCGGAGCGGGTATCTTCGGTAAAAAGTTTAGCGACTTCGGTATCCGAAAGGACAATCACCGTATTATTTGCACCAGACGACAATTTTCTTGGATATTTCATTTTATTTTTGCCATATTATTTAACGGGCAAATGTAGGAATTAAAAATTGTAAACTCGCCCTAAGGGATAGCCAAAAAATAACTTATAACAATTAGGCATGATTTGCCGACGAATTTTGATAAGTTATTCTTTTATCGTTCCTAAGTAGGTAAATAGGAATAATCGTAGTTTTTAATTTCATTAATTACCTTATTATCAAGGGTTTGTGAGACTGTGGACTGCCGACTATTGACTGTGGACTACTTAATATGGCACACAAAGATTATTTTGTTTTTACTATTTTTTCTTCAACTAAAACAGGTATTCTTTGTTTAGTGATTTCTATTTCCCTCTATTTTGACAAACATTATCTGCTCAATCTGCTGATAATGCGTCAATTGACGTTAGCCCCCCAACTGCCCAACTGCCTCAAATTTTTATGACCTGGAAAGAGCGAATAATTTTAATCCTGCTGGCAGCCTTAAATTTTACCCATATCCTGGATTTTATGATTCTGATGCCATTGGGTAATTACCTAATGCCCTATTTTGGCATTTCTCCCCAAAAATTTGCCATTTTGGTGTCTGCTTACACCATTAGTGCTGGTATATCAGGATTTGTGGCAGCATTTTACGTAGATAATTACGACCGAAAAAAGGTATTATTGGCCGCCTACATCGGTTTTTTAGCCGGAACTATTTGTTGTGGTCTTGCACCAACGTTTATGACTCTGTTGATAGCACGCGTGGTGGCGGGGTTATTTGGCGGGCTGATCGGAGCGCAAGTGCTGTCTATTGTAGCCGACACTTTTCCGTATGAAAGACGCGGCACCGCCATGGGGGCCATCATGTCGGCTTTTGCTGTTGCTTCTACTTTTGGGGTACCCTTTTCGCTTTACCTCGCTAATCGCATTTCCTGGCATGCGCCGTTTTTATTGGTGGGCATTTTGGGAATCATCCTGATCCCGCTGCTCAACCGTTACCTGCCTTCCATGACCGGACATTTACATCAGGAAGGGCAAAAAAGGAATAAATGGAAGGTGATGACGGATGTTTTGGAAGATAAAATACAATATACGGCGCTGATTTTTAGCGGATTGATCATGCTCGGGCATTTTATGATCATCCCTTTCATCAATCCTTACATGGAATTGAATGTCGGGTTTTCCAAAAATATTACGCCGCTCATTTATTTGGTGGGCGGAGTATGCTCCCTGCTGGCCTCCAACATTCTTGGCCCGCTGTCTGATCGGTACGGAAAATTACTGATATTCACGATCTGTACCCTCGGTGCCCTGCCGCTGGTGTTTACCATTACCAATCTGCCCCCTACCCAGCTATACTTCCCCGTTTTGACGCTGTTCGGCGTATGGTTTATTGCGGCCACGGGTCGCGGTGTCACCAGTGGAGCCATGATCAGTCAGGTAGTACGGCCCGAACATCGGGGTAGTTTTCAGAGTTTCAATAGCAGTGTTCAACAACTCGGATCAGGAGCAGCCGCCCTTTTAACGGGATTTATTGTAAGCAAAGATGCCATTTCGGGGCAACTGTTGCATTATGATATATTGGGATATATCAGCATAGCGGTGCTGCTAACCTGCGTTGTATTAGGCAATAAAATTTTCAAAAACTTGCGGTAATAAACCCGTTTTGCATCGCGAATGTTCAAGAAATAAGATTTCGGGGGCAATGTACTAACGCATACGTTGTTCTATTGATAAAAATGTATTTCTACCCGACGATTTAGCTGGCGGCCTTCTTTGGTGCTGTTGGTTGCAACGGGTCGGCGATCGGCAAAGCCCATAAAAGTCATTCGTTTTGCCACAATGCCTTTTGACGCTAAATAATTATAGCACTGTTTTGCGCGCTGTTCTGAAAGCAAATTATTGGCCGGGTTATCGCCGGTATTATCGGTATTGCCTTCAATGCGAATCTGTACGGCAGGATTGTCTTGCAACAATTGTACTACTTCTTCCAAAGTCGTATAGGAAGTTTGGTACCAGTCTTTCAACTTCGTATCAAAATATAGGGCTTTGTACGGCACGGGGATTCCTGGTGCCGCGCTGGCTTCCGGGCAACCTTTTTTAGCGGCAATACCCGGAACGGTAGGGCAGGCATCATTCAAGTCGGCCACACCGTCGCCGTCGCCGTCGGGGCAGCCTTTAGTGGCTGCGGAGCCGGGAATGCCCGGACAATCGTCTTTATTGTCGGCAATACCATCACCGTCATTGTCGGCGCAACCGCTCCATTTTAGTTCTCCGGGCATATCCGGGCAGAGGTCTTCGGCATCGGCTATTCCATCTTTATCGCGGTCAACTGCGGGGCAACCGCGATAAGCAGCCACTCCCGGTATGGTTGGGCAACCGTCGTTTTTATCGGCGATACCATCACCGTCGCCATCCGGGCAGCCCGCCAGATCAAGTTTTCCGGCAATTTCGGGGCATTCATCTTTGGCATCCGCTACACCGTCACGGTCGCTATCGGGGCAACCTTTTAGGGTGCGTACGCCTTTTTCATCGGGGCATTCATCTTTATCGTCGGTTACTCCGTCTTTATCGCGATCGGCTGCACTCTTTTCCGTAATGGATTTTTCTTTAGACTCTTTTTCTTTGGGCGCTTCGTTGGTGTGTGCACCTGCCACATCCTGGTGTTTTTTGGGTTTCCCATGGCCAAATGCATGGCTAAAAGATACCATACCAGTGAAAAACCAGTCATCCCGGTCGGGATTACCGCCAAGGCTGACACCATCTAAATAATCGGAAGAAACAGCCCTGGTATAAGCCTCTATGCCTAAGGTAGTGCGGTCGGTGAGGCGAAAGCGGAAGCCGCCGCCCATCGGAACGCCCAAAATAATAGCGGGTTTTTGTGCAGCCCGGTCAGCATCAATTTTACTTTTAGTTACAATAGGATTGCTGCCATCATTATCAATATTAAAATCAGGTTTTGTATGGGTAAATACGCCTCCGATGCCAATAGCGGCAAAAGGAGCCACCATCCGGCGGATGGAAGTAACGCGTCGTTTTTCGCGGGTGCCATCTTCTTGTTTGCCCCCTTTAGTTGTTTTAAACATACCAAACGGATATACTTCGAGGTGAAGAGCGCCTTCTATTAAAGGCGTATTAAAAGAGAAACCACGCTGGGGGCGCCAGGGAGAATCGGTGAAAGTTGCGTCATCGCCGGCTAAAATACCCCCGGTAAGATTGAGGCGAATGGCTGCCAGGTTGTGTACGTTGCGTCGGGCGTTCAAGGCTAAGGCGATGCCGGGATTGCGAAAACCGGGATTGACCAATTTAGGTTCTAAATCGCCCTGATAAGACATAATACCAATACCTACGCCAATTTCGGTGCGGTAAGGCATCTGTGCCGATAAGAATATGGGAGTGCAAAGTGCTAAAAATAACAATAGTTTGTACATAATAATCGATGATTGGATGAAAAAAACAGGCTAAAAAGGCATCGAACCATGGGTAAAAATGGTGTCAAGGCAACATGGATGGCAAATTTAACCTAAACTGAAGACGGATTATATAAGAATTTGGCAGTCAGAAGACCACCTTGGTGGTACTAAGTAGTTAGGAGTTATGAGTTCCACAACTGTTTGATTGTGTGAGTTCTGCATAAATTTATGACCACGTTTATCTCAACACCCCCGCTTATTAACGCAAAAAGATGGTCGGCTAACGCAAAAATGATCTACCTGAAATGACTAACTTTATTATTTACTCGTTACTTACAAGGTCTTAAGTAGGTAAATAGAAATAATCGTGGTTTTAAAGTTCATTAATTACCTTATTATCAAAGGTTTGTGAGACTGTGGACTGCCGATTATTGACGGTGGACTACTTAAAAAGCATTTTCCGTGCCAATTTTCTAAAACTCATAAAAATGTATTTCTACCCGGCGGTTCAGCTGTCGGCCTTCCGGCGTTGTATTGGCGGCAATAGGGCGTTTATCCGAAAAACCCATTACTACCATTCGTTTGGGGTCAATTCCTTTGTTTAACAGGTATTCAAAGCATTTTTTCGCACGTTGTTCGGCCAAAATGCCATTTGCCGGGTTTTTGCCGGTATCATCGGTATTTCCTTCAATTCTCAGGTGTAGCTTTGAATCTTTAGACATTATTTCCACTACATCGTCCAATTCAGGGTCGGAAGCCTCGTACCATTCTAACGACTTAGAATTAAAAAAAAGAGACTTGTGTTTATCGTTTTTCTCCGGCACCGGAGCGGTGGCGGGACAACCTTTTTTGTAAGCAACCCCCGGAATGTAGGGGCAAATATCTTCAGCGTCTTTTATACCGTCGTTATCGGCATCCGGACAGCCCCGAGTACTCAATGGGCCTGGCAATCCAGGGCATAAATCGGCATTGTCCGGCAATCCGTCATCATCGTAGTCGGCACATCCATTCCACTTTGCAAAACCCGGTATATCGGGGCATTGATCGTCGAGATCATTAACCCCATCGCGGTCGCGGTCGGTAGCAGGACAACCTTTATACACTAACTGGCCCGGCAGTCGGGGGCATTTATCGTCTTTGTCTGCTATTCCGTCTCCATCCGAATCGGGGCAACCCATCAATGATACCAGCCCTGCTATCTCCGGGCAAGCATCTTTGATGTCGGCAATGCCGTCCCGATCAGAATCAGGACAGCCTTTTGTACCCCGGGTACCGTAGTCATCCGGGCATTCATCCCGCTCATCTGTCACGCCATCCCGGTCCCGGTCATTTTCATTCGCAATGGGACGCGGGGTTAAAGCACCTTTGGCAGCGGCGAGGGCAATGATGTTTTTTGATTTTTCTTCCCCAAAAGAATAACAAAAAGACAGGCCCGCAGTAAAAAACCAGTCATTACCCGATGGGTTGGCAGCAATACTTACCCCGTCTAAATAATCCGTAAAAACGGGGCGAACAAAAGCCTCTGCACCTAATGTAGCCTGATTATTCAGGGCTACCCGAACGCCCCCCCCCATCGGAAATGCCATGTTGAATTTGCTTTTTTTAGCCACCATATCCGCCTGAATTTTTTCAATTGGCACTACCGGGTTGACACTTTCTGTAAGATTCCAATTGACCGTCGGGTCCGAAAAAACTAAACTCATGCCAGTAGCCATAAAGGGTGCCACTTTCCTTCTGCTCAACAAGGCTCTGGAGGAACCTTTTTTTCCTTTCCTCCGGTAGATACCAAACGGGTAAATTTCTGTTAGTAAAGCTCCTTCTACTAAAGGCCCTCGGAAACTAAATCCGCGTTCAGACCTCCAGGGAGATTCAATGAAATAGTTTTCATCGCCGGCTAAAAGACCGCTGGTCAGGTTCAGGCGCATGGCCACTTTATTGTACAGATTGTGGCGGAGTTGCAGCGCATAAATCGGTTGAATATTCCTTAACCCCGGATTGATTTTATACGCATCTAAATCGCCCTGATAGGAACTGATGCCTGCTCCGATACCGATCTCCCAAGCATAAGGAGTCTGTGCTAACAGCAGAGAAGTGCTACAGAACAGTAGAGACAAAATATATCTTATCATGGTGTTGATGATGGTCGAGTACAGCAATTTTACGCAGGCATTAACCACCTGCATGGATCATTACTCAGTATCTGTCAATCACTAGCATTTTTAGTGCCAAACTCTTTGAAAATGAATTGTTGGAAAAAAAATATAAATTAAAACCATATTTAAGTTTAAAATCTGTTTATTTATACCGTTTAATCTTAAAAAAATACCGTTAAATCAATTATGATTTATTTCTATAACTCGCATCACAAAATCATACACTGATATTACGGCCCCGCGCAGCATCCCAACCAGTTTCAAAAAAAGATGGCATCGGTCAATCGGGGTTCCTAAAACATATCATCGCCGAAGGCGTGGAGCGGCATCAGCGCAAGCAAAAAAAGTATGTGGTGAAAGGCAATGCCATTAATGGCTACGGCAGTTATGCCGCCAGGGATTTTCCAAAAGGTGAAATCGTTATGAAGGTCGAAGGCACAGCAAACGCATCGTTACCCGAAATTATGTCAAACAGCATTGGCCTGCCGAACAGCAAGATACGTTCAGTCGATATGCCTACCCCATCAGCAGCGAGGTCTTTATCCTGTGGGACGAAAAGCCCGAAAATTGGACGCCACACAATCATTCCTGCGAACCAAACACTGGTTTTGAAGGTCTTGATTGTGTGGCGTTGCGCCCGATAAAAAAAGGGGAGGAGTTGATTTTTGATTACGCCGACCTTTAGGAACGGGTAAATTTTTCACCTGTCGTTGTGGCGTACCGACTTGTCGTGGCGAGATATATGGAACGCTGAACAACGCTGTTACAACCCGTGAAAAATAGCGATCTGCAAAAAGTTTTTTACCCCTCTTCCACTTTTGGCGGGTTGACTTGCTTTTCTTTTTTCTTTCTGCCTGCTTGTTGCAGTGCCTCGCTAATGATCCATTCCAATTGACCATTGACACTCCGAAATTCATCGGCAGACCACTTTTCGAGTGCTTCGTAAGTGGCTTCGTCTATCCTTAAAACGAAAGATTTTTTTCCAGCCATAATATCGTTAAGTAGTTTCCAGTCAATAGTCAGCAACAAAAAGCCCTACAAACTATTGATAATGAATTTGTTGTTAATTTTTCAATTATTCACTTCCTCAATTATTCAATTTCTCCCCCTTATTGGTGCAGCGTTCCGGTATTGAGTACCGGTTGGGCATTGCGATCACCACAGAGTACGACCAATAAATTGCTTACCATAGCCGCTTTTTTATCTTCATCCAATTCAATGATGTTCTTTTTGGACAGTTGTGCTAATGCCATTTCTACCATTCCCACTGCGCCCTCCACAATTTTGCTGCGCGCAGCCACAATAGCAGTAGCCTGCTGCCGCTGAAGCATCGCCTGGGCTATTTCGGTGGCATAAGCCAAATTATTAATCCGTGCTTCAATCACCTGAATGCCCGCAATTTTCAAACGTTCGCTGATTTCATGCGCCAGTTGGTTATTGACTTCGTCAGAGCTGGCCCTCAACGTAACAGTTGCCTGCTCATCTTCCCAATTGTCGTAACTGTAATGCCCCGCTAATTTACGCACCGCTGCTTCGCCTTGTATTTTGACAAAATTGGGGTAGTTCTCTACTTCAAAAGCCGCTTTATACGCATCACTGACCCGATAAGTAACAACCGCACCGATCATGATCGGATTACCTTGCTTGTCGTTGACTTTGATGGTTGGCAAATCTAAGGTGACCGCCCGAAGACTCACTTTTTGGGTTTTGTAGAGCGGGAACAGCCAAAAGAAACCGTTGCTCCTGATAGTACCGATATAGTCGCCAAACAAGGTGACAACGCGGCCACTGTTGGGTTCGATGGCCCTAAAACCACCAGTCAAAAACGAACCAACCAAGAAAAGCGTTACAAAGTAAAGCGGATGGGTGCGTAGCACGAGGCAAACAATGGTAGTTGCAAATAATACGATGGTCAAAAAAAGTACGACCCAGCCCGATGAAGGCTTAAATGTTTTTTCCATTATGTGTGATTGATTTAAAATTTTGATTTTAATATGATATCATTTTGATAGCAAATGTACATAACTATCACGATACTTGTCAAGCAGAAACCGTCAGAAAGAGGGTATTAGACGACGAGTGAAGGCAAAAATTCGATGACAGCGGATTGGAGTATGTTTTAAAATTTCCTCAACAGTTCAGAAATTATCCTTTTGGCTTCCGTCAGGAAAGTCAACACAGAAACTGATTCCCGCAACCAGCGCACCATATTGGGGAAAGTGGCATCAGCCATACCCATGCCAGGAAGGAACGTTTCTTGTGCTAACTTTCATGTTACCACTTTTTACCACTATGTTAAATATTAGCCAACCCTGTTCCGTTAAAGCCGTTCTAAAAGTTACTTTTTTTTTCAAAATTAAAAATTTTAAATTACCTGTAACGGTATTTCAGTGGATATAATAAATTTTAAAAAAGGTAAACTAAAAAAATAATAAATTTGTATTTTTATAAACATATATAAAATATTGATTTTGAATAAATTATGCATTATTATAAAAAAATTTTAATAAAAAAATAAAATTATTGGCACTAAAGTGGGAAAAAGTGGGAATAACCATTACATTTGTGGCATCAAACAAGGTAAAATCTATATTCTACCTTAGTTAATTAGCAGTATATTAAACAGCACTTCATCAAAGTACCACACTTGATGCAACTTCTTGGCGAATATCCGGTGTCCCTCGACAACAAGGGACGAATGCGCCTTCCTTCTGCGCTGCTGCGCCAACTCGGTGACAAACCAGGTGGCGACAGTGCCTATCAATTTGTGCTCAATCGGGGCTTTGAAAAATGTCTTACCCTTTATCCTAAACCCGTGTGGGAGATGCTGGCAGCCCGCATCAACCTGCTGAATCGTTTCAATGATCAAAACCGTGCCTTTGTCCGTTCTTTTTACCTCGGTGCTGCACCCGTAGATACCGACAGTGCGGATCGGATTTTGATTCAAAAACCACTGTTGGATTACGCAGGATTGACCGACGAAGCCATCCTTGTAGCCATGGATGATCGAATTGAAATTTGGTCGCCCGCTGCACACACAGCCATGCTAAACCTCAACCCCAACGACTTTGCCGAATTGGCTAATACCGTGATGGGCGGCGGAGCGCAAGGTCCGGGTAGCATCAACACGGAAGAAAAACTATTTTAATTACCCGTCAAATATGCAATATTTTTTTAACTCATTTCAACGTTTTTTTTCTTCGGCTTTCTTTCCCGTAACCACTGCGGGATTTACCTGCCTGATACTGAGTGCCTGTGGCAATAAAGACGGCAACTGCACCGAGGAGACAAGCAACACCCTCCGCCCTGGCATCACCACTGCCATTCCCTGGCAAAATGGTCAGACCTTCAAATTCAAAACTAATGAAAGTGATGAATTTAGCGTAAATGTAACAAAAATATATAAAACACCTGCTGCTGATAATAATTGTGAAGAGTATTTAGAGATCAAATTGACGGATCCGAAAAATACTTATCCATTTGTAGCGTCGGTTCAACGCGGATTGGCAACTGATTCTATGATACAAATAACGGTATCGCCTCGCAGGAAAAACGGAACTGGTACTACGGTTCAATTCTACCTCACCCAAAATCAGCAATTAGCGGGATTTAATACCGGTAGTTATCAGGCCACCAATTTATTCAGCGTTGTAATTGACGGTAAAACCTATCAGGATGTTTTAAAATTGGACTATATCTCTCCGCCCGATGACGATGGGATTCTACAGTTTTTTTATAATAAAACATTTGGCATCATACAACTGCGTACCAAAAAAGGGTTGATTGTTACAAGAATAGAATAACAAACCCATTATCTCAAAAAATCTATCACATTATCACCTGCAACACCTTGTACCACGCGCCCGTTTTACTTTCCGAATCCCTTGATTATCTGGCTATTACGCCAGAAGGGATTTATGTGGATGCTACCTTTGGCGGCGGTGGTCATTCAGGTGCTCTATTGGCCCAATTGAGTGGAAAAGGGCGTTTATACGGGTTTGACCAGGATGCAGACGCGCAACAAAATGCACTGCTGCCGCCTTTTGTCGGAAATCCAAATTTCCGATTTATTCGCTCCAATTTCCGCCACCTGAAAAATCAGTTGCGGTCGGAAGGGGTAAAAGCAGGAACAGTCTCCGGCATTTTGGCCGATTTGGGCGTGAGCAGTTACCAGTTGGACACGCCCGAACGCGGATTTAGTTATCGCTTTGATGCGGAATTGGATATGCGCATGAATACAGAAGGACCACTCACCGCAGCAGACCTGTTGAATACTTATTCCTCCGAAAAACTACAAAAAGTATTAGGGGAATTGGGGGAAGTACGCAATGCCCGCACCTTAGCACAAGCCATTGTGCAACGACGCGAACAATTGCCCTTCCGAACCACTGGCGACCTGACGGAAATATGTGACAAATACCGCATGGGCGAACGCCCCCGCTACCTGTCGCAGGTGTATCAGGCATTGCGCATGGAGGTCAATGACGAATTGGGGGCTTTAAGCGATTTTTTAGCGGCGGCCTTTGAAATGCTGGCACCGGAAGGCCGTTTGGCGGTGATTACTTTCCACTCTATTGAAGACCGGATGGTAAAAAATTACCTGAAAGCGGGCAATATAGCGGGCGAAGCACAAAAAGATTTTTATGGAAACATCAGTCGCCCCTGGCTATCAGGGCTAAAAAAAGCTTTGGAGCCGGGTACCGTGGAAATGAAGGAAAATGCGCGATCAAGAAGTGCCAAATTAAGGGTTGGAATCAAAGTTTAGTAAATATGGCCAATAAACTATTATCTGCACTCAATGTCAGCCAGCGCACCACCAATATGGTGTTTAGCAACTTCAGTTACCTGCTGTTTATGGGGTTTTTAGGCATTGTCTACATTGCTAATGCCCATTTTGCGGAAAAAAGCGTGCGCCGTATCCAGCAACTCCAAAAAGAAATCAAAGAACTAAAATGGGAATACACGTCCATCAAAAGCGAAACCATGTACAAATCCATGCAAAGTCAAATAGACGAAAGTTTGGAGCCGGTAGGGTTGAATTTGGGTAATAAAGGGCCAAAAATTATAAGAACCGAGTGATTTATTTGTTTATTTGGCTGCGGCACTAAAACACCAAAACACCAAAACACTAAAACACTAAAAAAGTGAACATTAAAAACGAAGTTTTGTATCGGGTCTATGGCGTTGCGTTGCTCGTCATGGTCGGAGCGATCCTGATCTTTGGGCGATTGTACCAGATATCGGTCGTACAGGCTACGTATTGGCAGGATCGTGCAGACAGCCTGTACATGAAATGGGTCTCCGTAAAAGCAGACCGGGGCAATATTTTGGCCGCCGATGGCAGTTTATTGGCCACTTCGCTGCCATTTTTTGATGTTCATTTTGACGCAAAAGCCGAAGGGCTTACCCGCGACATTTTTATGGAAGGCGTGGATAGTCTGGCATTAATGCTGGTAACACACATAGATCAACAATATACCCCGGGAGAATATAAAAACTGGTTAGTACAACTATTTGAAGCGGATCCAGGCACCAGGGGCATCCGATATGTACCCATTGCAAAAAAATTGCCCTATGCTAAAATGATGTTGTTGCGGAAATTTCCTATTTTTCGGCTGGGCAGGCAGAAAGGCGGTTTGATCGTAGAACAAAAAGCGGAACGGGAGCGACCGTTCAAATTATTGGCACAGCGCACCATTGGTTATGTGCGGGGAGACAGTATTTTGCCAGTAGGCTTAGAAGGGAGTTTCAACAAAGTGCTGGGCGGCGATAAAGGCAAGCAGCTCATGCTCCGCGTACCGGGTGATTATTATATCCCAGTCAACGATTTAGCGGAAATAGAACCGGAAGCTGGCAATGATTTAGTGACCACGATAGATATCAACATTCAGGATGTAGCCGAACGCGCCCTGTTGAAAGCCTGCGAAACCCACGATGCCGATCATGGTTGCGCGGTGGTGATGGAGGTGAAAACCGGGGCGATCCGGGCAATGGCCAATATCGGTCGCACAGATGAAGGTTGGTGGGAAACCTACAATTACGCGGTGGGCGAAAGGGTAGAGCCTGGTTCCATGTTCAAGTTGGCCTCGTTTATGGCTATGATGGAGGACGGCCACATTGATGATTTGGAGCAAAAAGTGCCAGTATATGGCGGAAAAGTAAAAATTTATGAAGAAGAATTGCGGGATGATATTGCGCATGGATTAGATTCCATGAGTATTCGTCAGGTATTCGCCAATTCCTCCAACGTCGGTACGGCCACCATGATGCAGCAATTTTACAAAGCCCGCCCAATAGGTTTTTTCAGCCGCTTAGAGCAATTTCACCTCACCCAACCTACGGGTATTGAAATCGGCGGCGAAGAGAATCCCATTGTTAAAAATCCCACTGACCCAAAAAGCGAATGGTCGGGCACTACCCTACCCTGGATGAGTATTGGCTATGAACTCCTGCTCACACCGTTGCAACTGCTGACTTTTTTTAATGCCGTAGCCAATGACGGACGCATGATGCGACCTTATTTGGTACAACGCACCGAGCGCTACGGGGATGTGATAAAAGAATTTAGCCCACAAACCATACAACGCAGCATCGCTGATAAAAAAACGGTACTAAAAGCCCGCGACCTGATGGAATCGGTGGTCTTGGAAGGTACAGCCCGCAATATTCGTTCCTCCATCGTGCGAATAGGCGGAAAAACCGGCACCACGCAATTGAACTATCATAAATTCCGGTTCTCCAAAGGTATCCGACACCAGGCAGGCTTTTGCGGGTTCTTTCCCGTAGAAAATCCCTATTACACTTGTATTGTAATCATTAGCGAACCACAACGCGGCGGGTTTCACGGTGCGCAGGTAGCAGGGCCGGTCTTTAAACAAATAGCAGAAAAAGCCTTTGCCATGAAAGCAGAATTGCACCCGGCGGTCAATGACACGGCAGCGCGGCCTTTAACCGCGTCCAAATTGCCGCGTTATGAAGCCGGGCGAACACAGGACCTGCAAAAGTCCCTTCGTTGGTTAGGTCTCGACCCCTATGGTGCTCCCGAAGAGTGGGCTTACCTGAAAACGGAAGGCCGTGACTCTCTGATGCTGGAAGAACGCCGCGTAACCGACCGGACGGTGCCATCCGTGGTGGGTATGGGGTTGAAAGACGCGCTGTATTTGCTCGAAAATCGGGGTTGTCGGGTGCGGGTCGAAGGAGTCGGACGGGTGCGAAGGCAAAGTGTAGCACCAGGCACAAGGGCCTCAAATGGAATGACGTGTGTGCTGCATTTAGAGTAAAAACGGAACCAAAGATGGTCTACACATAAGAGAGAGATGACGTGTATGCTGAATTCAACGTAAAAAATGAACGTTCTTTGACATATTGGCAACTCAATTCGGGCATAAAATTTGGGATAATGGAAAAATAGCTTACATTTGCACAAAAATTATCCGGCAATATGCAAACTGTTTTATCCGGCCCGCTCAATAATGCCCAATTGGAAGTATTAAAATTATTTACGCGTAACTTTAGTGATGAAGAAATACTATAGTTACGGCGTTCAATTGTTCGATTTTTGGCAGAAAAAGCCACGGACGCAGCGGATAAAGCATGGGAGGAGCGTGGCCATTCTCAAGCAGACATGGGTCGCCTTTTGCAATAACATGAAAGACTTCCTTATAACGTAAAACCAGCAGTGGAATGAAGGTAGTATTAGATACCAATGTTTTGTTGGTCTCCATCTCCAGAAAATCGAAAGACAACTGGATACTCCAGCGCCTCATAAAGGAAGATTATACTTTGTGCGTTACCAATGACATTCTTTTAGAATACGAAGAAATTATTGCCCGGCACATGAGCGTAAATGCCGCATCTGAGATAATTAATGTACTGTTAACCGCCCCGAATGTAATACTTGTTACACGATATTATCAATGGAACTTGATCAATGCGGATGTTGATCACAATAAATTCGTTGATTGCGCAATTGCATCAAATGCAACATTTATTGTATCAGAAGACCGGCATTTCGATGCTTTAAGACAAATTGCTTTCCCTTAGTGCCGCGTCCAGTAAATGGCGTGCAGATTAGCGAGACCTATTTTTTGCTCCATTAGGCATGAGGAGGGCGAAATGCGGGACATTTTAACCGACGAATAACGAAATGGAGCGAGAAATAAGGCCGCAAAACGGTGCGTTATTTACTGGACGCGGCACTAAGTTGAAGTAAAAACCATAAAGGCATTCAGACAAGTCTTTTTTCAAGCCTGATTTCAGTCCACTTTTTTTTACCGACAAAACTACCCTTCTTTGCGCACTCCGTTTGGCGCGAGATACGCGAAATTTGAGGCAACCCGATAGGATCATGCTATACTTGTCCCGGTTTTGTCACGCACTCCTATCAATTTGATGCCCCAATAATGTTTTGTCAAAGTGCCAAAGTAGCATTAATACATCCAATTTAAGTTGCCATAATAAAAAAATATATACGATAAGGTAATGTGCACTTTATTGCTATATTATTCATTATTCATCATTAATAATTCTTAATTGAATCTTAGTTATTTGCTACAAGGCATTCCCTTTTTAGAAATACAGGGAGATACTGCCAGAAACGTGGAAATGCTCCACTTCGATTCACGCGCCGTTCAACCCGGCGATGTGTTTGTGGCGGTGTGCGGCGTATTGGCAGACGGGCATCAGTTTATTCAAAAAGCGATAGATCAAGGTGCCGTAGCAATAGTTTGTGAAAAAATACCCGAAAATCACTCCCCCGTACCTTCAGCAACTTATATCCTTGTGCCAAACAGTGCGGAAGCGTTGGGTTTAATGGCATCCAACTATTACGGGCATCCAACAAAAGAGACGGTGCTGATTGGCGTGACGGGTACCAATGGTAAAACCACTATTGTTACCTTATTGCACCAGTTATTTACCCGATTAGGCTACAAATGTGGCCTAATTGGCACGGTGGAAAACAGGATTGGGGAAACGGTATTGGACAGCACCCACACCACCCCTGATGCGGTTCGACTGCAGGGTCTCTTCCGTCAAATGGCCGATGCGGGTTGCACCTTTGTCTTTATGGAAGTCAGTAGCCATGCGGTGGATCAACGCAGAATTGCAGGAGCTACCTTCCGGGGTGCCTTGTTTAGCAACCTGACCCACGACCACTTAGATTACCATAAAACCTTTGCCGCGTATCGCGACGCCAAAAAACGCTTTTTTGACGATCTGGCCCCTGATGCGTTTGCCCTGACAAACATAGACGACCGAAACGGGATGATTATGTTGCAAAATACCCGGGCGGCTAAAAGCACCTATGGACTAAAAAAGCCCGCCACTTTTAAAACAAAAATCCTTGAAAATGCCCTCGGTGGCCTGTATTTGCAAATAGACGGCGAAGAAATTCACGCCCGGATGATGGGCGAATTTAACGCCTATAACCTGACCGCAGTATACGGCGCAGCGCGCCTGCTGGGCATGGACAAAATGGAGACGCTGACCGCTTTAAGCGATTTGCGCGGTGCTGAAGGCAGGTTTGAGTACCTGAATCACCCCGCAAAAACGGGATGTATGGCCATTGTGGATTATGCGCATACACCCGATGCTTTGGAGAAAATATTGGAAACCATCGGCCAATTGAAAAAGAAAACTTCGCGGGTCATCACAGTAGTGGGCTGCGGTGGCGACCGCGACAAAACCAAACGCCCGGTCATGGCCCAAACAGCAGCCCAATGGAGCGATCAGGTGATTTTGACGAGCGATAACCCGCGTACCGAAGACCCGGAGGCTATTCTACGGGATATGGAAACAGGGTTAAATCCCGAGGATTTGAAAAAGACATTGACCATCAGCGATCGGACACAAGCCATCAGAACAGCCGAACGATTGGCTCAACCCGGCGATGTGGTATTGATTGCCGGGAAAGGCCATGAAAAATATCAGGACATCAAAGGAGTAAAACACCCGTTTGATGACAAGGAAATGTGGAAAGCGTGTAGTTCGGTCGGGCATGAATGACCCGACCTGCAATGAATATAGTTAGAGAGACTATACTTTTGAGTCGGGCTGCGGGTGCTGCAATAGCGCCCGGCAGCCATCTCAAAATAAGTCTGTTCGACTGCCAGATATTATTTGAATAATACTTAGGAACGGGTAAACAATCGAAAAAATTGAATCAACAGAATCATGCTGTATCATCTTTTTGAATATTTAGAAAAACACTACGACCTGACGGGAGCCGGGTTATTTCGCTTTATTTCATTTCGGGCAGGATTAGCACTGCTCATATCTTTATCCTTTTCCATCATCGTTGGTCGGCGTATTATTCGTGCGCTACAACGATTACAAATAGGAGAAACCGTACGGGAATTGGGGTTAGCGGGACAGATATCCAAAGCAGGGACACCCACAATGGGCGGTGTCATCATCATTGCGGCTACCCTGCTACCTTGTTTATTGTTAGCCAATTTGAATAATATTTACATTATTCTCATGATTTTTTCCACGCTTTGGATGGGGACAATTGGTTTTATAGATGACTACATTAAGGTATTTAAAAAGGACAAAGAAGGGTTGAAAGGTCGTTTCAAAATCTTAGGGCAGATAGGTTTGGGCTTAATAGTGGGTATTACGATGCTCGTTAATGATAGTATTACGGTGCGGATGACCCCGGAAGCTGCTGCTACTAACGGATTTGAGGTGACCGATCGGGTAAAAGCAAAGGTACGGGAAGGTGATGCTATTATTGATAAAGATTTTGTGTACGCAAAAGCCCCCATTACCAATGTACCTTTTTTAAAAAATAATGAGTTAGATTATTCTCGTATTTTGTCTTTCGCCGGGGAAAATACGCGTACGATCAGCTCTATTTTATTCGTATTAATGGCCATTTTAGTCATTTCAGCTGTCAGCAATGGTGCCAACCTGACGGATGGCATTGATGGCTTAGCCACCGGGGTATCGGCCATTGTAGTCCTGGCACTCGGTATCCTCACCTACGTGAGTGGCAATGCCGTGGCGGCCGATTTTTTGAAAATTTTATTTATCCCGAACAGTGGGGAATTGGTTGTTTTTTCCGCTTGTCTGATGGGCGCCTGCCTCGGATTTTTATGGTACAATGTGTATCCGGCACGCGTCTTTATGGGCGATACCGGCAGCCTGACATTGGGTGGCATCATTGCCGCATTAGCCATTGTCACCCGCAAAGAACTGCTGATCCCACTGTTGTGCGGTATTTTTCTGATTGAAAGTCTATCTGTCATCCTTCAGGTAGCCTACTTCAAAAGAACCAAAAAGAAGTATGGAGAAGGACGACGCATCTTCAAAATGGCGCCGCTCCACCACCATTTTCAAAAATCTAACTACCATGAAGTCACCATTGCTGTCCGTTTTTGGATCATACAGATCATTTTGGCGGTGTTAACGGTGATTACCTTGAAAATACGATAACGGGTTGAGGGTTTAATTATAAACAAATCAACGTATCAACAAACAAACAAACAAACAATGATCGCAATACTCGGCTCTGGCGAATCTGGCACTGGCGCAGCAATCTTAGCACAATGGCTGGGGTTTAAAGTATTTGTGTCGGATAAAGGCATGATGAAAGAGACGTACAAGGAGGCACTCCGGGTACGGGGTATTCCTTATGAAGAAGGGCATCATACTGAGGAGCGCATTTTGCAGGCGACAGAAATCATCAAGAGTCCCGGCATTCCCGAAAAAACTGAAATTATGCAAAGGATTCGCGCAAAGGGGATTCCGGTGATTGGCGAAATAGAGTTTGCGGGGCGATATGCCGGAAAATGCACCACGGTGGCCATTACCGGATCGAATGGGAAAACCACTACCACACACCTGACGCACCACCTGCTGCACAAAGCCGGACTGAATGTTCGGATGGGCGGCAACGTCGGCAATAGTTTTGCCCAAATGGTTTTTGATGATTTGGAGCAGGACAAAAGCCAGGATGCCACCCGGATTTTTGTGTTGGAAGTCAGTAGTTTCCAATTGGATGATACAGATAAATTTAGGCCAAATATCGCCATGCTGCTCAATATCACCCCCGATCACTTGGATCGCTACGAATACAAAATGGAAAACTATGTGCGGTCTAAGTTTCGCATAGGGCGCAATCAGAAACGGGGCAATTTATTCATCACCAATGGCGACGACCCGGAAATACAGGGGTTTATGCAGCAAAATCCCGATAGTGTTCGCTGTAAAATGGATCAGGTACGCCGACGCGACCTGAGAAACGGAAAGGTGCAAATCGGGCGCAAATACACTTTTGACCTAAAAAATACCCGTTTGAAAGGGCCACACAATGCTTTTAATGCAGCCTGTGCCATTCGAGTCGCTTTGAGGCTGGGGGTATCGGAAGCACAAATACAGGATGGATTAGGCTCTTTTGCTCCCCCACCCCATCGCTTAGAAAAAGTAGCCGTCATTGGCGGCATCGAGTACATCAACGACTCCAAAGCCACCAATGTAGATTCCGTTTTCTACGCCCTGCAAGCCATGGATGGCCCTACTGTGTGGATTGTGGGCGGACAAGACAAAGGGAATGATTATTCGCCCCTGTTTCCATTGGTTAAAAAACGCGTAAAAGCTATCGTGTGCATGGGCGTGGATAACAGTAAAGTCATAGCGGTATTTAAAGACTTTAAAAAACCTATTGTAGAAACCCGCAGCGCCGTCGAAGCCGTGGCAGCAGCCACCAGATTAGCGCAACCGGATGATACGGTGCTTTTAAGTCCTGCTTGTGCCAGTTTTGATTTGTTTGAAAATTATGAAGACCGGGGTAATCAATTTAAGGAAGCGGTTTTAAATTTAATCTAATATCTACTCAAATCGCTCTAAACGTGAAAGAACCTAAAATCAAATTAAAAATATCTAATATCATAAATTAAAAATCGCCAGCTCATGTCATTAGGTAATCGCATCGCCGCCGAATTAAAGGGCGACCGCACAATATGGATGATCGTTGCAGTGCTGAGTATTTTCAGCCTGCTGGCGGTGTATTCCGCTACCGGCTCCTTAGCCTGGCAGGCTCGGGACGGCAATACCACGTTTTATCTGATCACACACGCGGTTCGGCTGGCATTCGCGTTATTTTTAGTGTACGTATGCCACCTGTTGCACTATGCCAAATACAAAAATGCGGCACCGTACTTGATACTGATAGCGGTTCCGTTGTTGTTTGCCACCCTCATTTTTGGTCGCAACATCAACGATGCCAGCCGTTGGATTGAATTACCAGGTTTGGGTATCAGTTTTCAGACCTCCGATTTTGCGAAAATCGCGCTTATTATCTACATAGCCCGTGAATTGACCCGAAAACAAGATTATATTACGAGTTTTAAAGAAGCCTTTTTACCCATTTTAGTGCCCATTCTCATGGTTTGCGGCTTGATTGCCCCGGCCAATCTTTCTACGGCATTGGTATTGTTTTTCACTTGTATTATGCTCATGGTCATTGGGCGTGTCAGTTTTCAGTACATCGGATTGCTGATTTTAATGGGCCTTGTCGTGTTTGCCGGACTCATTGCATTTGATCGGGTAGCCCCTGGCTTTGTCCGGGTAGACACCTGGATTTCACGATTTAGTGAATACCTCAACAACCCCGACGGTGGCTATCAGGTACAGCAGGCCAAAATAGCCATTGCTAATGGAGGAGTATTTGGTGTGGGGCCGGGCAACTCTATGGCCCGCAATTTCTTGCCGTACTCTCACGCCGATTTTATTTACGCCATTATTTGTGAGGAATACGGGTTGATTGGCGGCACGGTGATCTTAGCCTTGTATGTGCTACTGTTTTTGCGTACCGTATCATTGGTAACAAAAAGTCCAAAAGCATTTGGCGCATTTTTGGCCATTGGCCTCAGCCTTTCCCTGACGGTACAAGCATTGGCCAACATGGCCGTCAGTGTGCATTTGGTCCCCGTTACGGGTCTTACGCTACCACTTATTTCCATGGGCGGCACCAGTATGCTATTTACTGCTATCGCTTTAGGAATGATTTTGAGTGTGAGTAAATTTATAGAAAGTAATACAGATTAGTGATACGGGAATAAAATACCAAGCGTCTAATGTTAACTTGATCATCAATATTTTAAACTTGATCATTTTTTGTTGTGTAACAGTGTAATAAATTTTATTTAAATAATTTATAAATCACTGATTTTAAGTTTTTTAATTCAAAATTATGACGTAATGAAAAAATTAAAGATATTAGTAACTGGCGGCGGTACCGGGGGACACGTTTTCCCGGCTATCGCCATCGCAGATGCCATCAAACGGATAGCCCCTGATACAGAATTTTTATTTGTGGGGGCCATCGGGAAAATGGAAATGGAACGCGTACCTCAGGCGGGTTATGCCATTGAAGGCTTGAATATTGCGGGATTTCAGCGGCGTTTGACGTGGAAAAACTTGTCATTTCCTTTTAAATTAATGGGAAGTTTACTCAAAGCACGGCGCATCATCAAACGGTTCAACCCCGACGTAATTATCGGAACGGGTGGTTACGCCAGCGGGCCGGTTATGCGGGCGGGCCAGCGGGCCGGAATTCCGACGATTATACAGGAGCAAAACTCGTATGCCGGGATAACGAATAAATTGTTGGGCAAACGAGCAGCAGCTATTTGTGTGGCGTATGAACATATGGAACAATTTTTTCCGGCGGAAAAAATTGTATTTACCGGCAATCCGGTACGGCAGGACATCCTGCACTTAGAAGGCAAACGCGAAGCGGGTATCCTGCATTATGGCCTCGACCCAAAGAAAAAAACTATTGCCGTCATTGGTGGAAGTTTGGGTGCCCGAAGCCTCAATCTGGCGTTGCGCAATCACACTGAAACGATTGAACAATTGGAAAACATTCAGATATTATGGCAATGTGGCAAGTTTTATGAATACGAGTATATGCACTGCGAAACCGCCAAACTGCCTAACGTGCATATCCGCGCATTTATTGACCGCATGGACTTGTTGTACGCCGCTGCGGACGTGGTGATTTCGCGGGCCGGTGCCTTGAGTGTCAGCGAGTTGTGTCTCGTAGGCAAACCAGTAGTGTTAGTACCCTCGCCCAATGTAGCCGAAGACCACCAAACCAAAAACGCCTTAGCTTTACTGGAAAAAGGTGCGGCCAGAATTGTGCGCGATGGCGATGCCAACGAAAAAATGCTGGGAGAAGCGCTGCTGATTTTGGAAAATGAATCCATCGCTTTTAGCCTCAGCGAAAGTATTCGACAATTGGGAAGGGCTAACGCAGCGGAGACTATCGCCCGAAAAGTCATTGGTGGCGCGGGAGTGAATTAAGTAGTCCACATTCAATAGTCGGCAGTCCACAGTCTCACAAACCTTTGATAATAAGGTAATTAATGAAATTCAAAACCACGATTATTTCTATTTACCAACTAATTCATTTACAAATAAAAACGCGTAAAAAATAAACAAATAATAATATGAAATTCAAATTTTTTTTATTTTCTATTGCCCTGCTTTGGGCTTCCTGCCAAAAAGCCAACGACAAAAACCCGGCATTGCTGGGAAAATGGCAGGGATCGGAATGGCTTATTTTTGATAAACCTTCCGGTATGGATGCCTCAAAAGTCACCTTTGAATTTAAAGAAGACGGTGCCTATACGGCGACATTAGGAGACCAACTACAAAACGGCGTATGGCGCACGCAGGCCGACAAACTCTTCACTACGGAAAAGGGCAAACAGGAAATCATGGTAAAACTGCTCCGCGCCGATGGAGAAGAACTGACCTTTGAAATGAACAGAAGCGGGCAAAAGGAGACGTTGAAGTTGAAAAAGCAATAAATTATTAAATCGTTAAATGGCTGAATGGTCGAATGGTTGCACCGTTTCATTCAGCTATTCAGCAATACAGCCATTTAACCATAAAGCCATTCATCATGATCGCATTTGAACGTATAAAACGCATCTATTTCATTGGCATTGGCGGCATTGGTATGTCGGCATTAGCGCGGTATTTCCGCCTGCACGGTGCAGCGGTGTATGGCTATGACCGCACAGAAACCGACCTGACCCGCGCTTTAGCCGCCGAAGGAATGACGATACACTATGACGATGATGTGAAGCACATCCCCGAAAATGTTGATTTAGTGGTGTTTACGCCAGCCGTACCAAAGGATCACGCAGAATTAAATTGGTTTAAAGAAAATAATTATCCCATCAAAAAACGGGCGGAAGTGCTGGGCATCATCAGTCGCGCTAAAAAGTGTATCGCCATTGCCGGCACCCACGGAAAAACTACGACCAGCACCATGACGGCGCACCTTTTGAGGGCCTGCGGCATAGATGCAACGGCATTTATCGGCGGCATTTCCGGCAACCTCGGCAGTAATTTTGTGGAAGGCCAGAGCGACTGGGTGGTGGTGGAAGCCGACGAATATGACCGTTCGTTTTTGCATTTACACCCACTACTCGCAGTCGTGAATTCCGTTGATCCCGATCATTTAGACATTTATGGCACTGCCGAAGCAGTAGTAGAGAGCTATTCGCAATTTGCCCGACAGACAGACCCGCAAGGTGCGGTATTTCTGGGCGAGCAGGTCGGCAACCAAATCAACGGGACTTCCGCAAAGGCTTCCTCCTTTGGCACCGGCACTGGCTGGACACATCGGGCGGAAAATATTTGGGTAGCAGGCGGTGCTATGGTGTTTGACTATACCTCGGACACCTATGGGCATTTACCCGATTTGAGGCTCCCCTACCCCGGTCTGCACAATATTCGGAATGCGGTGGCCGCCATCACGGTGACGCTGGCCGCCGGAGGAGATCGAACCAAAATTGCCGGAGCTTTGGCCGATTTCAAAGGGGTAAAACGCCGATTTGAAACCCTTTTTAGTCATGAAAAAACGGTATTGGTGGATGATTACGCCCACCATCCCGCCGAATTGGAGGCCGCTATCGGTGCCGCCAGAATGTTGTACCCCGATCGGCACCTAACCGGTATTTTTCAGCCACACCTGTATTCCAGAACCCGCGACTTCGCCGCCGAATTTGCTGCGGCGCTCGATGGCTTGGATGAATGCATCCTGTTGGATATTTATCCGGCCCGGGAGTTGCCCATTCCGGGCGTAGACTCGGCTATGATTGCCGGGTTGATGCACAACCCGAAGGTGACACTGGCAACCAAAAAAAACCTGATTGAAACTTTAAATAACCGAAAAAAAGAGGTGGTAATGACAATGGGAGCAGGCGATATTGATACACTATTGGAACAAATTTTGACGGCCCTGCAAAAGGATTTGTTCATTTGACTTATGGTTGGATTTGAGGTCATACATGGCCAGGTAATGTCGCGAAAACCGGGCCATTCCTGAGCAATTATTACCCGATTAATAACCAATTATCATTTGATTAATAAGCAATATAAAATAAATTATTAATACTTTTTAAATATAAAATACGTATTTTTTAAATATAAAATAAATTATTTTTTAATATAAAATAAATTATTTTTTAATATAAAATACGTTTTTTAAAAATATTAAATAAATGTTTTTTAAAAATTTTATTAAGAATTTATCAATAAAATTTGGTAGTAATAAAAATAGTTTATACCTTTGTATCTAATAATTAATTAAGAAAATACAAAAATACAACCTGTCAACTTAATTAATTAATTATCAATGAGTTGTACATAAAATATAGTTGATTTTGTCGCAGCGGTCCATGAACAACAGGCTTAACTTTGATTTTGACACCACCCAGGCCGTTATCCGGAAGATTGGCGCAATAGACGGTTTTAACAGCCGTTGGGAGGCGACAGTACAAAAGGAGAGCGTATATTTAAAAGATTTGAGGCGAATAGCCCTGCTGAAAAACACCTGGGCCGCAACCAAAATGACGGGTGGGAACTTGAACGAAGCAGAAGTAGAATGGGTAATTAAATCTGCTAAAAAAAATCGTTTGGAAAGCAGAGAAGAACAAATAGCAGCCGGCTACTACGAGACGTTGAATATTGTATTGAACCAATATAAAACCCTGCAAACCACTGAACAAAATATACTGACCCTCCACGATCAGCTCCTGCAATTTGACGAGCAGGAACGACTTCAAAAAGGGCAATATAAAACGGAAGCAAATCCCCTGTACGCCATTTACCCCGATGGAACAAAACGTGAACTCTTTAAAACGGCTGACCCGAAACAAGTAAACAACGACTTAAAAACAGCCATTGCGTGGTTAAAGCAGGTTTTGGAACAAAAAACCATACATCCGCTCCTCGCAATTGGGGCATTTCAGTATGAGTTTTTGTGTATTCACCCGTTTCAAAGTGGTAACGGACGTTTATCAAGGCTGCTGACTATCTTGTTATCCCTGCAAAACGGCTATACTTTTATGTACAGTGCAGCTTTTGAACAGGCAATAGAAAACAAAAGATTGGACTATTTCAAAGCCTTGCGCAACAGTCAGAAACACCGAGGTACCGAAAAAGAAATCATTGGCGAGTGGATGCTGTTCTTTTTAGAAACCCTCGAGTCACTGACGATGCAATTGGATGAAAAATACAGGAAGTGGCAAACTCCGGGTAATTACCTCTCGGAACGACAAAAAAAAGTGAAAGAATACATTGGTAAACATCAACCGGTAAAGGCCGGTGACCTCCAAAAAGCACTGCCCGAAATACTCCTCAGCAACCTGCGAAAAGACCTGCAATACCTCGTCAATGCAAAAGAAATAGAAAAAATAGGTACTTTGAAATCAACGATTTATATAGCAGCTGAAAAATGATGATGCATTTTGAGTTCCCCATAGATTACGCTAAAACACCAAAATACTAAAACACTAAAACACCAAAATACTAAAACACTAATTTTGCTTAAAGCGCCTAATATAAATTACAACCGCCTCTATTGGGCGTTGTTCCTGCTGACCACGGCGGGCGTGTTGTTTAGTGCTATTCGCAATAAAAAATACAGTACTGCCGACGGTGTGGAGGCATCCGTCATCCCCCTGCCCGGTGGCGATAAACTGATCAGTGAAACTGATGTGCGGCAAGCCCTGATTCGATCTTTTGGTACTGGTATTGAAAACACAGAACTCAAAAACCTCGAAGTAGAATTGATGGAGCGTACCTTGGAAGAAGACCCATTTGTGTTGGATGCAGAGGCATATATAGATCAAAGAAATGTTTTGCACGTGCAGGTACAACAGCGGGAACCCATTCTCAGAATTTTGGATAACAACGGCGGCAATTATTACTTAGACAAAAATGGGGTAAAAATGCCGCCTTCCAAAAATTTTGCCGCACGGGTACTCGTCGCTACCGGAAATATAACACCCTACACAGCCGAATTCAAAAGCAAAAAAAGAAATAGTTTAAAAGACATTTTTTACATTACACAAACGATACTGGCAGATGATTTTTTGAGTAGTTTCATACAGCAAATACACGTCAATAACGCCGGAGAATTTACCCTGATCCCCCTTATTGGCGACCAAAAAATCATATTAGGTTCCGCAAGAAAATTAGAAGATAAACTGGATCGGCTCAAGGTGTTTTACAAAAACGGGATGCCTTACACCGGATGGCAGGTATACGAAAGCATTAATTTGAAATACAACGGACAGGTGGTTTGCAGGAGATAAGAGAGGAGAGAGGAGAGATAAGAGAGGAGAGAGGGGCCTGTAAAGGCGGTTATTAAAAAAATAACACAAATAATTTGACACAAATAATTTTAAATTCATACCTTTGCAGCGGGAAAGAGTTTCATCTCACAGCAGGGGGTTCAGAAAAACAAGAACACTGAAACTCGCAAAACATTCTTAATTAACATGATGGATAAAAAACCACAAGTCTTTAAATTCACAGGCAACCCGTTTTTATCCCTCATCAATATTTTTCAGCTATGACCGAAGTTATCCCACAACCCCACGATGTGGTCGTCGCGCTAGATATAGGCACTACGAAAGTATGCTGCCTTGCTGGCTTTAAAAATGCACATGGCAAACTCGAAATCCTTGGAATTGGCAAGGTCGAGAGTGTTGGAGTGCTGCGCGGCGTTGTTTCCAACATCGAAAAAACCGTTAATGCTATCCGCGAAGCCGTAGATTTGGCTGAACGCCAGGCAAGCATGAAATTTTTGCGTGTGCATGTCGGCATTGCCGGACAACACATTAAAAGCCTGCAACACCGGGGCATCCTCACCCGCGAAAGCGATCACACAGAAATTGGCCAGCGCGACTTAGAACGCCTTGTCAATGATATGTTCAAATTGGTCTTGCCGCCGGGCGACAAAATCATCCACGTCTTCCCGCAGGAGTTTACCATTGACAACGAACAGGGTATCACCGACCCGGTTGGTATGTGCGGTGTACGGTTAGAAGCCAATTTCCACATCATCACCGGGCAAATCACTGCGGTCAATAACTTACACCGCTGCATTGAAAAAGCCGGGCTTAAAGTGGCCGACCTGACCCTCGAACCCATTGCCAGCGCCGAGGCCGTGCTGTCTGACGAGGAAAAACAGGCTGGTGTAGCCCTTGTGGACATCGGAGGCGGCACCACCGACATCACTATTTTCCATGATGGTATCATCCGCCACACGGCGGTTATTCCATTTGGCGGCAATGTGATTACTGCGGATATCAAAGAAGGCTGCACCGTGATGCAGCCACAGGCCGAAAAACTCAAAGTTAAATTCGGTTCTGCCCTTTCCAATGAGGTATTTGACAACCGCATCATCACGATTCCCGGTCTGAAAGGACGTGACCACAAGGAAATTAGCGAAAAAAACCTGGCGCGCATCATCCAGGCACGGATGGAAGAAGTACTCGATTACGTCCTTTGGGAAATACGGCGTAGCGGCTACGAGCGCAAACTCATTGGCGGGGTTGTGCTGACCGGTGGCGGTGCCTTGCTCGCACACTTGGACAAACTCACTGAGTTCAATACCGGTATGTCCTGTCGCATTGGCGCCCCGGTAGAACACTTAGCGCATGGCTACCACGAGAAAGTAAGCAGCCCCATCTTCAGCACGGCCATTGGCCTCATGATGCGCGGATTGCAAGACGTAGAAACCAATCGGGTGGCAGCAGCAAAAGCAGAACCTGCACCGCCGGAACACCGCGAGCCATCCAATGTCTCAGAAGAGAAATCGCCGGGATGGTTAGAAAATATGTTCCGAAAAACCAAAGAATGGTTTGAAGCAGAACCGGATATGGATTTTAAGAGATGAGAGAGGAGAGAGGAGAGGAGAGGAGAGATAAGAGATAAGAGATTCTTTAAACTAAAATAAATTTTCAATGCAGTATAGTGAAAAAAATTCGCCTTTACGAGAAAAGACTTTTGCTTTTGCAGTAAGAGCAGTAAAGTTAGCGAAATTCTTACGGGAGCAGAAACAAGAGTTTATTATTAGCAAACAAATCTCAAGATCAGGTACCTCTCCGGGAGCAAATATCCGAGAAGCATAAAATGCAGAAAGTCCGGGTGACTTTGTACATAAATTGGGAATAGCGCAAAAAGAAATCGCTGAAACACAATATTGGTTGGATTTGCTTTTTGCCACTGAGTATTTATCATTAGCGGAACACAACTCCTTGATTCAAGATACAGAAGAAATATCCAAAATGATCAGGAGTTCGATTTTGACGAAGAAAAAAAATTTAAAACCACCAAAAAATTAAGTAGTTATTGGTTACTGGCTATTAGTTGCGCCGCTATTTGATTATTTGAATTTTAAACAAAATTATAGCAGCGTTTATTTTTGGGGTAAGTACTTAGTAACGTTTAATATTCACACGATAGGAATGATTGAGTAGTGCGAAGTGAGAATGGTTATTTGATGATTGAAAAATTTGAAATGATGAGGCAACTCATCTCTCCTCTCTCCTCTCTCCTCTCCCATCTCTCCTCTCTCCTCTCTCCTCTCCCATCTGTCATCTCTAAAAAAATTTCAGCTTATGTTATTCGATATGCCAAAGGACGAACCGTCCATCATAAAAATAATAGGCGTCGGCGGCGGCGGAAGCAATGCCGTGACCCACATGTATAAACAAGGTATCGTAGGGGTAGATTATGCCATCTGCAATACCGACAAACAAGCCATGGAACTCAGCCCGGTACCCAATCGTATTCCATTGGGGCAAATACTGACGGAAGGGCGCGGCGCGGGCAGCAAACCCAGCGTTGGCAAACAGGCCTGTTTAGAAAGCCTCGAAGAAATCAAGCGGTTTCTGGAACACGGTACCAAAATGGTGTTTATCACGGCTGGTATGGGCGGCGGCACTGGTACCGGTGCGGCACCCATCATCGCAAAAACCGCCATGGAACTCGGCATCCTTACCGTAGGCATTGTCACCCTGCCCTTCTTGTTTGAAGGCCGCACCCGCGTGGGCAATGGCATGGAAGGCTTGGAGGAACTGCGCAAAAACGTAGATTGCCTCGTGGTCATCAGCAATGATAAATTGCGCCAGATTCACGGCAACCTGACTATTTCTCAGGCATTTTGCAACGCCGATAATATCCTTTGCACCGCAGCAAAAGGCATCGCAGAGATCATCACCGTAGCAGGCTACGTGAATGTGGACTTTGAAGATGTAAACACCGTCATGCGCGGTTCGGGCGTAGCCATCATGGGTACGGCTGCCTTAGATGGCGAAAACCGCGCTCGTCGGGCGGTAGATGAAGCGCTAAACTCTCCATTGTTGGAAGAAAACAATATCCGGGGCGCCAAAAACATCTTAGTCAACATCACCTCCGGCGTTCGGGAGGCTACCATGGATGAAATCTTTGAAATCACAGAGTTCATACAGGAGGAAGCCGGCAACGATACCAACCTGATCTGGGGTAATTGCTACGACGAGCGCCTCGGCGAAAAAATAGCCGTGACGATTATCGCCACGGGTTTTGAAGCGGGCGAGCGCCGTTTCCGCACGATGGCCAACAACGCTGCCGCCAACCGCCCGGCTGCTGCACCTGAGCGCCAGGTGGTGCATTTGGATGAAGAGTTAAAAAAGTCCCCGCCTTCCCTTTTTACGGTAACTGAAAATGAAGCTTACCGTCCGGTAGAGGAGAAGGCCGCCAGTGTACTCGAGTTTGAGTTTGATAATATCCGGGAATCTGTGGATAAAATTCGTCGCTCCACTACCATCATGGGCGATCCTTATGTCCGCCGTGAAGAGGAGGATTTACCGCCCGATGAGCGCCGCCGCCGCTTAGAAGATGTGCAGCGCCGCCGCGAGGAGATCCGCAACCGCCCGATTAATGTGGTCAAACTCAATTCACCGCAAACGGTGATTGAATTAGAAAACCAGCCGGCTTATATGCGCAAAAACATCCATTTGGATGATGTGCCGGATGCAGCTTCGCCGGCTATGTCCGATTGGACTATTTCGCTTGAAGAGGAGCCGGAAATTCGGGTAGGCGGCAATGCTTTTTTGCATGATAATGTGGATTAAGCGCACGGGAATGCCTTAATAAACGCATAAAAATTTTAATTTTGTTTATGAATTCTAACGACATTAGGTACTGCTCTCTTTTTGCTATATGGTTGACAATAAGATTGCAGACTATTGGACTTTAGTGTAAAAATTTCGGTTGAATTTGATAGCTTAACGGCTCTGACGTGTGGGACGTTGGGGCCGTTTTTAGATTGTATGAAAAAAGTTTTAATCAATGCGAGCGTTGAGTTTGCTAATTATTCCCCAAAATTGCGCTAAAAACCCTACCTTTGTGCTATGAAACGTTTTTTCAATACAGCCGGACCTTGCCAATCAGATATTCATTATACCCTTGATCCCTTAGCGCGGCTTTCATCTGTTCGGGAATTGGTGGATTCACGAAAGTATTTCATCCTGCACGCACCGCGTCAGGTAGGTAAGACCACAACGATGATATCCTTTGTGCAAACACTGAATCAGGAGGGGAAATATATAGCATTGTACATGAATGTAGAATCCGCTCAAACTACCCGAAACCGGGTAGAAGCCGCTAATAAGACATTTTTGAGCGTAATGGATAGTATGATTAGGTACTACCTCCCAAAAATGTATTGGCCAAACCCCGAGTGTACGCAAATAACCGATTGGGAAGATGGTTTCAGAACCTTTCTCAGCCGTTGGTGTACACAACTACCCAAACCATTAGTCCTCTTTATTGACGAAGCCGATGCCCTCATCGGCGATTCGCTGCTCTCTCTCCTTCGGCAATTGCGCAGCGGCTATTCCCAGCGCCCCGACGGTTTCCCCCATTCAATGGCCCTCATTGGCTTGCGCGACATCCGCGATTACCGCATTTATTCGGAAAGTGAAAAACGTTTTGTCATCGGCGGCTCGGCTTTTAATATTAAAGATGAAAGCCTGACCATCAACAATTTTACCCTCGAAGACGTGCGCAACCTCTATGCCATGCACACCGCCGAAACCGGCCAACAGTTTACGGATGCCGCCGTGGAGATGATTTTTGACCAAAGTCAGGGCCAGCCCTGGTTGGTCAATGCCCTGGGACGCGAATTGTGTTTTGAAGAACACAAAGTTCCCGATAACCGAACAATTGTACCGGAAGACGTGTATGGCGCCGGAGAAATCCTCATTCAGCGGCGAGACACCCACATTGACCACTTAGCCGACAAACTCACCGAACCCCGCGTGATGCGCGTAGTAGAACGGATTTTAGCCGGTGGCGATAACAGTTTTACCGAAGGCGATGCTGACTATAACGATGACGTGCAATACGTGAAGGATTTGGGATTGATCCGAAACACGCCCGAAGGATTGGCCATCAGCAACCCCATTTACCGCGAGGTGGTACCCCGCCACCTCACCTGGGCCAGAGAACAGTTTTGGGCTTCCGACCCGGCCTGGTACATCGGTGCCGATGGAAAACTCAACATGGAAAATGTACTCGCCCGTTTCTTTGCTTTTTATAAGGAAAATGGCGAAGTAATGGAAAAATCCAAATATTATCCCGAATCGGCCCACCACCTCATGTTCATGGCCTGGCTGCAACGCATTGTGAATGGCGGCGGCTATATTCGACGCGAATACGCCGCAGGATTGGGCTTTATTGATATGGTTGTGGAATTCAACGGGGATAAGTTTATTTTTGAACTAAAAACGGATCGCAATTACAAACCGGACAATGCATTGGACCAAATTGCGCGCTACATCCGCCGAATGAACCAACGCCAGGGCTATCTGATGGTGTTTCGCAAAAAAATAACCGATGTGGAAAAAGTTGGCGAACGCGAACTGATAGAATACCAGGGATTGAAGGTGCATTTGATTTGGCTGTAAGGAACGAGTAAATAATAAGTTAGTCATTCAGGTAGATCATTTTAATCAACACCATATTCGTGTGCGCTAATTATTCTCCGAAAATTGCGCTAAAAACCCTAACTTTGTGTTATGAAACGTTTTTTCAATACAGCCGGACCTTGCAAGTCCGATATTCATTATACCCTTGATCCCTTAGCGCGGCTTTCATCTGTTCGGGATTTAGTGGAAAATCAAAAGTATTTCATCCTGCACGCACCGCGTCAGGTAGGTAAGACCACAACGATGATCTCCTTTGTGCAAACACTGAATCAAGAGGGGAAATACATAGCATTGTACATGAATGTAGAATCCGCTCAAACTACCCGAAACCGGGTAGAAGCCGCTAATAAGACATTTTTGAGCGTAATGGATAGTATGATTAGGTACTACCTCCCAAAAATGTATTGGCCAAGCCCCGAGTGTACGCAAATAACCGATTGGGAAGATGGTTTCAGAACCTTTCTCAGCCGTTGGTGCACAGAACTACCCAAACCATTAGTCCTATTTATTGACGAAGCCGATGCCCTCATCGGCGATTCGCTGCTCTCTCTCCTGCGGCAATTGCGCAGCGGCTATTCCCAGCG
>Ga0209490_10000166_pt1 | contig 71378 bp, 48 predicted proteins | sample MAT06_FD_187209 | JGI IMG/M metagenome (GOLD analysis project Ga0209490, IMG submission 187209) | Freshwater microbial communities from Lake Fryxell liftoff mats and glacier meltwater in Antarctica - MAT-06 (SPAdes) (version 2) | ecosystem: Environmental > Aquatic > Freshwater > Ice > Liftoff...
CTCATCGACCAGACCATCGACTACACGCGCCAGCGCCAGGCCTTCGGCAAGAGCATCCTCGACAACCAGGTGGTGCATTTCCGCCTGGCCGAACTGCGCACGGAAGTGGAAGCGCTGCGCGCGCTGACCTACCGCGCGGTAGAGATGTACATCGGCGGCAAGGACGTGACCAAACTCGCCAGCATGGCCAAGCTGAAATGCGGCAGGCTCAGCCGCGAACTGTCAGACGCCTGCCTGCAGTATTGGGGCGGCATGGGCTACACCGCCGACAACCCCATTTCCCAGGCCTACCGCGACAGCCGGCTCATCAGCATCGGCGGCGGCGCCGACGAGATCATGCTGGGCATCATCTGCAAACTCGAAGGCACCTTGCCTGGAAAGGTCCGCTGATGGACACCACCACCCACCCCTTGCTGCAGCACCGCGACGGCGGTGTGCTGCACCTCACGCTGAACCGGCCCGAGGTGCGCAACGCAATGTCGCTGACGCTGGTGCTGGCACTGCGTCAGGCCCTGGCTGCGGCCGAGGCCGATGCCACCACGCGCGTGGTCGTGCTGCGCGGCGCCGGCGGCCACTTCTGCGCCGGCGCTGATCTGAAAGACATGGTCAGCGCGCGGGCGCAACTGGAGCAAGACCCCGATGCGCTGGTGAAGGTGAACGCGGCATTCGGCGATTTGTGCGTGGCTTTCGCCAACACCGGCCTGGCCACCGTGGCGGTGCTGGAAGGCACGGTGATGGGCGGCGGCCTGGGCCTGGCCTGCGTGGTGGACGTGGCGCTGGCCGGCACCAGCGCCGTCTTCCGCCTGCCCGAAACCGGCCTCGGCATGGTGCCTGCGCAGGTGGCGCCCTTTCTCGTGGAACGCCTGGGCTATGCCGAGGCCAAACGCCTGGCCGTCACCGGTGGCGAGCTGGACGCGCGCGCCGCACTCGAGCTGCGGCTGGTGCACGCCATGCACGCTGCGGGCGCGCTGGACCGTGCGCTGCAACAGACCTTGGTCGACATCCAACGCTGCGCACCGGGCGCCATCGCTGCCACCAAGGCGCTGATGGCGAAGGCACGCTTCCAGACCACGGGCTCCATGGTTCAACATGCCGCCGAGGTGTTTTCAGCGGCAGCGCTCGGCCCGGAAGGCACTGAAGGCACGCTGGCCTTCCTGCAAAAGCGCAAGGCGAGCTGGGTGCCCGGGGCTGGGCCGTGAGTTTTGGCAAGATCCTCATCGCCAATCGCGGTGAGATTGCCTGCCGCGTCGTGCGCACGGCGCACCGCCTGGGTTACCGAACGGTGGCGGTGTACAGCGATGCCGATGCGCAGGCACTGCACGTGCAAAAGGCCGATGAGGCCGTGCGCATCGGCCCGCCGCCGGCGGCCGAGAGTTATCTCAACATCGCCGCCATCCTGGCTGCTGCGCGTGCCACAGGCGCTGATGCCGTGCACCCGGGTTATGGCTTCCTCAGCGAGCGCGCCGACTTCGCGCAGGCCTGCGTTGATGCCGGGCTGGTGTTCATCGGCCCGCCGCCGGCGGCCATCCGCGCGATGGGTGACAAGGCAGCGGCCAAACGCCGCATGCGCAGCGCGGGTGTGCCCTGCGCGCCGGGTTATCTGGGCGAAGACCCAAGCGACGAAGCCCTCAGCGCCGAAGCGCAAAAGCTCGGCCTGCCCTTGCTGGTGAAGGCTGTCGCGGGTGGCGGTGGGCGCGGCATGCGGCTGGTGCGGGATTTCGCCGAACTGCCCGCTGCGCTGGCGGGCGCGCGCCGCGAAGCGCTCAGCGCCTTCGGCGACGGCACGTTGATGCTGGAAGGCCTGATCGAGCAAGGCCGCCACATCGAGGTGCAGGTCTTCGCAGACACGCACGGGCATTGCATTCATCTCGGCGAACGCGACTGCACAGCGCAGCGCCGGCGCCAGAAACTCATCGAAGAAGCGCCCTCGCCTGTTGTCAGCCCGGCGATGCGGGCGGCCCTGGGCCGCGATGCCGTGGCCGCCGCGCTGGCCGTGGGCTATGTCGGCGCGGGTACGGTGGAATTCATCGTCGACGCCGACATGCAGCACCACTTCCTGGAGATGAACACGCGGCTGCAGGTGGAGCACACCGTCACCGAGTGCATCACCGGGCTGGACCTTGTCGAATGGCAGTTGCGCGTGGCGCGCGGCGAGGTGCTGCCGCTGACGCAAGAGCAGGTGAAGTTCGACGGCCATGCCATCGAAGTGCGCCTGTATGCCGAAGACCCGTTCGACACCTGGAAGCCGCAGACGGGCCGCGTGCTGGGCTGGCGGCCCGAGGCCGCAACCACCGCACAACTGCGCGTGGACCACGGCCTGGCCGAAGGCGATGAAGTCACGCCCTGGTACGACGCGATGGTGGCCAAGTTCATCGCCCACGGCAGCAGCCGCGACGACGCCGCGCGCCGGCTGGTGCGCGCACTGCAGGACGCCCCGCTGCTGGGCGTGACCAACAACGCGCAATTTCTCGCGAGCCTGCTGCAGCACCCGGCTTTCGTTGCAGCGCAGATGCACACCACCTCGCTGGACGAATGGGTCTTGACCGGTGAGCCGCTGCTGCAGCGCCGCCCACCGCCAGAAGCCGCCTGGCGCCTGGCAGCGGCCTTGCGCGCCCCCAACGTCGGCACCCGACCTGACAGCGTGCTGCAGCGCGATGTGGTGCTGCAGTGCCAAGGCGAAACGCGCAGCCTGCGCGCACCACCACCGGGCGTGGAACTGCTGGCATTTGAGGACGGCGAACAGCGCTGCCGCATCGACGGCGTGCTGCAGCGCCACCGCGTGGCCATCGATGGCCGCACGTTGCACCTGGCGATGGACGGCGCCGTCTTCACCTTCACCGAAGCCTCGTCCTGGCCCGCCACGGACACCAGCACCGACCCACGCCGTGCACGCGCGCCCGTGGCCGGCGTGGTGGCGCGGTTGAGCGTGGCCGTGGGCGACGTGGTCGCAGCCGGCCAACCGCTCGTGTGTGTGGAGGCGATGAAGATGGAGATGTGGCTGCACGCCGGCGCCGCCGGCACCGTGCGCGCCTTGCACGTTCAGGCCAGGGACACGGTGGCCGCAGGCGCCGTGCTGGTTGAAATCGAAATCACCGAGCCCATGGCCCCATGAACACCGACAAAGCCATCCTCACCTGCGCGCTGACCGGCGTGCTCACCAACCCGCAGCAGCACCCGGTGCCCGTGACGCCCGCGCAGATGGCCGCTGAAGCGCGCGATGCCTACAACGCCGGCGCCAGCATCATGCATGTGCATCTGCGCAGCCAGGAACCCGGCTACGGCCACATGCCGAGTTGGGACCCCGACGTGGCCGAGGCGGTGTGCAACGCCATCCGCGAAGCCTGCCCGGGTGTCGTCATCAACCTCACCACGGGCGTCATCGGCAAAGACATCAGCGGGCCCGTGGCCTGCCTGCGGCGCGTGCGGCCCGAAGCCGCCGCGTGCAATGCCGGCACGCTGAACTATCTGAAGATCAAGGACAACGGCGAATGGGCCTGGCCGCCCATGGTCTTCGACAACCCGGTGGCCAAGATCGAGCAGTTCCTGGCGGTGATGAACGAACTGAACATCCACCCCGAATTCGAGTGTTTCGACGTTGGCATCGTGCGCAGCGTCGGCATGTACTTGAAGGCCGGTCTCTTCACCGGCGTGCCCGAGCTGAACTTCGTGATGGGCGTGGCCAGCGGCATGCCTTGTGATGCAGAACTGCTGGCCTTGCTGCCGCGCTACGCACCGGCGAATGCGGTGTGGCAAAGCACCCTCATCGGCCGCGCCGAGGTCTGGCCCGTGCATCAGAAAACCGCCGAACTCGGCGGCATGCTGCGCAGCGGCCTGGAAGACAGCTTCTACCTGCCCGGCGGCGAGAAGGCCTCGGGCAACGGCGCGATGATCGAAGCCCTGGCGGCCTGCGCCCGGCGCGCCGGGCGCGAAGTGGCCAGCCCGGCGGAAGCGCGTGAACGGTTGGGGCTTGCGCGCGTGACGGTTTGAAGTGACCGCTGGAACGGGCCGAGCCGCGCAGGCCCGGCCTCGTCCCGATCAATGCCCAGACGCTCCGGAAGCCCCGATGCCGGTCTCTGAACGCACTTGCTGTGCAAGGAAACCGGCCCGGTCTTGTGCGGCTCGAGGGCTCTTGTCGAGGATTGAGAACAGCCAGATACCCACGAAGGCCAGTGTCATCGAGAACAGCGCTGGCGACTGGTACGGGAACAGCGCCGAGCCTTGCGGGTTGCCGAGCGTGACCTCCCAGACCGAGGGCGAGACAACCGTCAGCGCGACCGACGAGACCAGGCCCAGGAAGCCGCCGACTACCGCGCCGCGGGTCGTGCAATCTTTCCACAGCACGGACATCAGCAGCACGGGGAAGTTGGCCGACGCCGCGATTGCGAACGCCAGTGAGACCATGAACGCGATGTTTTGCTTCTCGAAAGCGATGCCCAGCAGCACCGCGATGACGCCGAGCACGATTGTCGTCACGCGCGAGACCTTCAGCTCTGCCGCGCTGTCGGCCTTGCCGCCCTTGATCACGACGCCGTAGATGTCGTGCGACACCGCGGCCGCGCCCGCCAGCGTGAGGCCGGCCACCACTGCCAGGATGGTGGCAAACGCCACCGCAGAGATGAAGCCGAGGAACACGTTGCCGCCGACCGCGTTGGCCAGGTGGATGGCCGCCATGTTGCCGCCGCCGAGCAGCCCGCCCTTGGCATCGAGGAATTGCGGATTGGTCAGCACGAAGCTGATCGCGCCGAAGCCGATGATGAACGTAAGCAGGTAGAAGTAGCCGATCCAGGTGGTGGCCCACAACACCGATTTGCGCGCTTCCTTGGCGTTGGGCACGGTGAAGAAACGCATCAGGATGTGCGGCAGCCCGGCGGTGCCGAACATCAGCGCCATACCGAAGCTGATGGCAGAGATCGGGTCCTTGATGAAGCCGCCCGGCCCCATGATCGAGAAGCCCTGCGCAGCCGCCTCTGCCGGCGGCTTGCCGGCAGCCGCGGCGATGCCGGTCTTGACCTCCACCGCCTTGGCGAACATTGCTTCCGGGCTGAACCCGAACGAGGCGAGAACCATGAACGCCATGAACGACGCACCGCCGAGCAAGAGCACGGCCTTGATGATCTGCACCCAGGTGGTCGCCGTCATGCCGCCAAAGAGCACATACACCATCATCAGCGACCCGACGAGCACCACTGCAATCCAGTAGTCCAGGCCGAACAACAGCTTGATCAACTGACCTGCGCCCACCATCTGCGCGATCAGGTAAAAGGCCACCACCACCAGCGTTCCTGAAGCCGCGAAGATGCGCACCGGGGTCTGCGCGAAACGGAACGAGACCACATCGGCAAAGGTGAACTTTCCCAGGTTGCGCAGCCGCTCTGCAAGCAGGAAGGTGACCACCGGCCAGCCGACAAGAAAGCCGATCGAGAAGATCAGGCCATCGAAGCCGCCGAACATCACCGCCGCCGAGATGCCGAGGAACGAGGCCGCCGACATGTAGTCACCGGCAATCGCCAGGCCGTTCTGGAAACCCGTAATTCCTCCGCCGCCGGTGTAGAAGTCGGCGGCGGACTTTGTCTTGGCGGCCGCCCATTTGGTGACACCGAAGGTGAACAGCACGAACACGGCGAACATGCCAATCGCCACCCAATTGGTCGGCTGCTTTTCGGCCTGGCCGATGTCGGCACCCGCCGCCCAGATAGAGGCGGAGACACCGAACAGCGCGCACAGCGTGAGCAGCTGCCGCATGGGGACATGAACGCGGCTCATTTCAGCACCGCCTTGCTGACTTGTTCGGCAAGGTCGTCGTATTCACGGTTGGCGCGCCGCACATAAATGGCGGTAATGACGACTGTGAAGATGATGACGCCGAAACCAATTGGAATGGCGTAGGTTGTGACACCCTCACCGAGCCGCGTGGCGAGGAACGGCTTGTTGAAGGCCACCAGCAGGATAAAGCCGTAATAGACCACCATCATCGCCAGGGTCAGCCAGAGGCCGAAGCGGGTGCGCTTGGCTTTCAGTGCCTGGTAACTCGGGTGGTTCGCGATACGGGTGGTCAGGTCGGTTTCCATGAAGTTCCTCAATTCAACGCAACGACTGAATCGAGACTAGCACCGCATACCCATCTGCAGGCTTACGGATGTCTCACTAAAACGTCCTGGACAAACTGCTGATGTGAGTGGACTGCGCTTGCCGCTTTGGTTGCCACTTTGGTTGCCACTTTGGTTGTAACGGTGACCGCCCACGGCGACCTAGCGTGTGTCTTGATGTCCTGCCGAATCGAGATCTACATCCTTCGTTTCCTTGACGAAGAAAAGGCCGATGGCGCAGCTGACGAGCGCGATCGCGATCGGGTACCAAAGGCCGTTGTACATGTTGCCGGTGTGCAGCGCGATGGCAAAGGCTGCGCTTGGCAGCAGGCCGCCAAACCAGCCGTTACCCACGTGGTACGGCAGGCTCACCGACGAGCAGCGCACGCGCGTTGAAAACATCTCCACCAGAAGCGCGCCAATCGGGCCGTAAACCATGGTCACGAAAACCAGCAGCAGCAGCAGGATGCCGACAACGCGCACGTGGTCGACCTGCGCCGGGTCGGCGCGGGCCGGGTAGCCAGCAGCATCGAGCGCGGCGTTGAGCCGGCCCCTTGCAGAGGAGTCGTCAGGTGCGATGTCGATACGCTCACTGCCGACGCTGACGACGGCCGGTCCGCTGCCCGCGCCTACCGAATCATTCACCGAATAACTCACCGCACGGTCTGACAGCCAACGCTTGGCGAGATCGCAGCCCGTGCTGCGTTGCAGCGTGCCGGTCGGGTCGATGTTCCAGCCACAGGCTGCCGGGTCGGCGCTCAGCGTCGTGCTCACGTGCTGCTGCGCCGCGGCCAGCGCCGGGTTGGCAGCGGCGGTCAGCGCCTGGAACAGCGGCAGGTAAGCCAAGGCGGCGAGCAGGCAGCCCGTCAAGATGATGGGCTTGCGGCCGATGCGGTCTGACAGCGCTCCGAAGACGACGAACAGCGGTGTGGCCAGCGCCAGCGCGGCGCACATCATCAGACTCACCGTGGTCGCATCGACCTTGAGCTGCAGCGTCAAAAAGAAAAGCGCCTGGAAGTGCCCCGTGTACCAGACCACTGCCTGCCCAGCGACGAGGCCGAACAACGCGATCAGCACCAGCCGCAGGTTGGGCCACTGGCCGAAGGCCTCGGTCAGTGGTTTGCGTGACGCGCGTCCGCTTTGCTTGAGCTGCCTGAACAGGGGTGACTCCTGCAGGCTGAGCCGAACCCAGACACCGACAGCCAGCAGCACGATCGACAGCAGAAACGGCACACGCCAGCCCCAGTGCGTGAATGCCTCGTCGCCGAGCACGCTGCGCAAGCCGGTGATGACGAGCAGTGCCAGCAGCAGCCCGAGGCTCGCGGTGGCCTGTATCCAGCCCGTGTAGAAGCCGCGGCGGCCGCGCGGGGCGTGTTCGGCGACATAGGTGACGACGCCGCCGTACTCCCCGCCTATCGCCAGGCCCTGCAGCAGCCGCAGCACCACCAGTGCCACCGGCGCGGCAACGCCCAGCGTCTCGTAACCCGGCAGCAGGCCGATGGCGAAGGTGGCTGCGCCCATCAGCAGCAGCGTGACGAGGAAGGTGTACTTGCGCCCGATCAGGTCACCGAGCCGACCGAAGACCAGCGCACCGAAAGGCCGCACGACGAAGCCGGCGGCAAAGGTCAGCAGCGCGGCAACCAGCGCAAGCCGATCGTCGAGCCCTTCGAAAAAGACGCCGGCAAGCACCGGCGCGAGCGCCCCATAGAGAAAGAAGTCGTACCACTCGAACATCGCACCCAGGCTGGAGCCTGCGATGACCTTGCGGTGCTCGGCGGCCGCGGGCACGGGCACGGGCACGGCGTTGGCGCGGGATGGCATTCGCTATGCTCCTGGCTTCTTTCGATGACGCCGCATGCCTAACGCTTTCGACTTTACCGCGTCGCCTTTCGACTGCCTCGACGCGGAAGAGCAGCGGCTGGTGCGTGGCCACGTCGACATCGCCTACTTTCGCGCCGACGAGACGGTGCTGGACACCGGCGCAGAGGCCTCGCACCTGTTCGTCATCATCAAGGGGCACGTCTCGCAATTCGACGGTGAAGAGCTGGTGGCGACCTTCGGTCCGACTGACTGCTTCGATGGCCGCTCGCTGGTGGCCGGCCGCGCCAGCAGCCGGTTTGTCGCCGCCGAGGAAGTGGTGGCTTATCAGCTGGCCAAGGTGGCCGTCAACGAGCTGATTTCGCGCAATGCCACCTTCAGTGCGCTGCTGTTCTCGGACCTGTCGAACAAGCTCGGCGCGCTGGCGCAGCGCCACAGCCAGCGCGAGATGCAGGCGCTGACGACGTCACGCGTCGATGCTGCCTTCCTGCGCCCGGCGCACATCGTCGATGCCGCGGCCAGCATCCTCGCCGTTACCCGCGTGATGAACGTGCAGCGCAGCAGCAGCGTGCTGGTGCGCGATGGCGAGCGGCTGGGTATCTTTACGAACACCGGGCTGCAACGTGCCATTCTCGACGGCCGGCCGCTCACCGAGCTGCCTGTGCGCGACCTGGCGACCTTCAACCTCGTGACGATCTCGCCCGAGGCGCCGCTCTTCGATGCGCTGGCCTTGATGATTCAGCACCAGGTGCACCGGCTGGTGGTGGCCGAAGGCGGCCGCATCAGCGGGCTGCTCGAACAGCTCGACCTGCTCAGCTTCCTGTCGAACCACTCGTACGTCATCGCGGTGCAGATCGCGCAGGCGACCGACCTGCAGGCACTGCAGGAGGCTGCAGCGCGCATCACACGCTTTGTCTCCCTGCTGTACCGCGGCGGCACCAAGGTCGGGCAGATCGGCCGGCTGGTGCAGGCGCTGAATGCCAAGCTGTTCGAACGCACCTGGCAGCTGGTGGCGCCGGCCGACTTGCTGGTTGACAGCTGCCTGTTCGTGATGGGGAGCGAGGGGCGTGGCGAGCAACTGCTGAAGACCGACCAGGACAACGGCTTGATCCTGCGCGACGGCACGCTCGTGGCTGACGCGCAGGTGGCCGAGGCCTGCGAGCGCTTCACGCAAGCCCTGCGCAGCTTTGGTTACCCCGACTGCCCGGGCGGCATCATGATCAGCAACCCGGCCTGGCGCCACAGTGCGCGCGAGTTTTCCGCCACAGTGCGGCGTTGGCTGCTGCGCCCCGAGCCACAGGGGCTGATGGCCCTGTCGATCTTCATCGACGCCCATGCGGTGGCCGGAGAAGCCGCGCTTCTGGCCGGAGTGCGCGCCGAAGTGGATCAGCTGGTGGCGGCCGACGACGCGCTGCTCGGCCGCTTTGCGGCGGCCATCGACTCGTTTCCCGATGCATCCGAAGGCTGGTGGAACCGGCTGCTGCTGATCGCCGAGAAAGACACGCTGGACCTGAAAAAGGCCGGCATCTTCCCCATCGTGCACGGTGTGCGCAGCCTGGCGCTGCGCGACCATATCCCTGCCACGTCCACCATTGCGCGGCTGGACGCGCTGGTCGCTGCCGGCCGCTTGCCCGCCGAGATGGCCACCGACCTGGCCGACAGCCTGCACTTCCTGATGGCCCTGAAGCTCAAGGCCGGCCTCGCGGAGGTCGACACCGACCGGCCGGTGACAGGCGGTGTGCCGACCGCGAAGCTGAACAGTCTCGAGCGCGATCTTCTCAAGGACTCATTCGCCGTGGTCAAGCGCTTCAAGACCCTGGTGCGCCACCAGTTCCACCTCGAGGCCTGAGGCATGCGATGTTAGAGACCGTGCGCCGCGGCTGGCTGCTGTACCACTTGGCCGATGCGCACTACTCGTTCATGTACGACCCGCCGCCTGAAGGCGAATGGGTCACCCTTGACTGTGAAACCACCGGGCTGAACGTGCAGCGCGACCAGATCATCTCGATCGGCGCGGTGCGCATCGTCGGCAACCGGCTGCTGACGAGCCAGCGCCTGGAATTGCTGGTACGTCCGGAATGCGCAGTCAAGGCCGACAGCGTTCGCGTGCACCGGCTGCGCGAGCAGGACGTCGCGCTGGGCATCGACCCCGCACACGCGATGCGCCAGTTGCTGGACTTCATCGGCAGCCGGCCGCTCGTGGGCTACTTCCTCGAATTCGACGTCGCCATGCTCAACCGCGAAATCTGGCCGCTGCTGGGCGTGCGTCTGCCGCAGAAGAAGATCGAGGTCTCGGCGATGTATTACGACTTCAAGAACCGGCAGCTGCCGGCACACCAGCGCGGCGGCACCATCGATCTTCGTTTCGCCACGATGATGAACGACCTTGGCCTGCCGCTGCGCGACGCCCACGACGCGCTGAACGACGCCGTGATGGCCGGGCTGGCCTTCGTGAAGCTGCGCGGTCTGCTGGCCCAGCGTTGACGCGCTGCCGTCGGCTCGGCCATCTCGGGCGCAGCTGACTTGTGCGGGAATTTTCTATGCCACTGCGGGTGACAGTGGCGGGCCAGCGCGCGGGCAAGCGCTCGAGCAAGCACTCGGGCAGCGCTCGGTCAAGTGGCGTACGTCGTGCACGTCCTCTTCGACCCGCACTTCAGGCGCTCAAGCCGGCCGTCGGGATCGGTCGATAGCTCGGGTGTTGAACGCTCGTGCCAGCGGCCCGGCCAAGCCGGCGACTCGGCGCGGGGGCCGGCGCGGGCTCTCTTGTACAGCCCGGCTCTGGATCGAAATTTGACGTATCCATATTTTTGCCACTTCACCTTCAGCCAATCCGCCATGAGCTACCACTCGCCCCTTGACAGCGCAGCGGCCTGGATGCAGCAAGAGGCCGAGGTTCGTGAACGGCAGGCGCGTGGCCCTGGCGCCGGTGTCTCGCGCCGCGAACAGGTTGCCGGCTTGACCGGCTTGCAAGTGATGCAGGCGGCGCTGCTGGGTGAACTGCCCTTCGCAGCCATGGCGCAGACGATGGATTTCTGCCTTGTCGATGTCGGCCGCGGCCGCGCGGTCTTCCAGGGCACGCCGCAGGGCAAGCATCGCAACCCGATGGGCACAGTGCATGGCGGCTGGTACTCCACGCTGCTGGACAGCGCCTTGGGCTGCGCCGTCCACACCCTGATGCCGGTGGGCCGCGCTTACACCACGGCCGAGCTGAGTGTGAACCTGGTGCGCGGCGCTGTACTCGGAGGCGAGCCGCTGCGCGCCATCGGGCAGGTCATCCACTGCGGGCGCCAGCTTGCCACGGCAGAGGGCCGCATCGTTGATGCCAATGGCAAGCTCTACTCGCACGTCACCACCACCTGCCTGGTGTTCGCGTGGCCCAAAGCCGAATAACGGGGCCTGTTGACGACCAACGGGGTCTGACAGGGACCGGCCAGACCCGACCGGGACGGGCCGACCGGGGCGGGCCGACCGGTCCTGCGCTGCCAGGGCAGCAGCAGCCCGTGCAGCCCTTGCAGCCCTTGCAGCTTGTTGGGGCGCCCCCATCTGACAGCATCTTGCCGTTGCGACCCCGCCGTTCCATGAAAAAGCTGTCGTTCCCGCGCGTCCTGTCTGTTGCCGCGGCCATGCTGGCAGGTGCTGCCGTGGCCATGCTGGCGGTGCCTGCGCTGGTGCAGAGCAAGGCCGACGTGCAGCCGCGCACCGTGGCGCCGCGCGGACCGTTGATCGCCGATGAACTGGCGCACATCGACATCTTCAAGAAGACCTCGCCCAGCGTCGTGCACATCACCAGCCTGGGCGCGCAGCGCGACATGTTCAGCATGAACGTGCAGCAGGTACCCCGAGGCACCGGCACCGGCTTCATCTGGGACGGCGATGGCCACATCGTCACCAACTACCACGTCATCCAGGGCGCGAATGCAGCCAGGGTGACGCTGGCCGACCAGAGCAGTTACGACGCCCGCCTCGTCGGCCAGTTTCCCGACCGCGACCTGGCCGTGTTGCGCATCGAGGCGCCGAAGAACAAGCTGCCGCCCATTGCCGTGGGCGTCAGCCGCGATTTGCTGGTGGGCCAGCGCGTCTATGCCATCGGCAACCCCTTCGGGCTGGACCAGACGTTGACCATCGGCATCATCAGCGCGCTGAACCGCGAGATCGAATCCTTCAATGGCCGCAGCATCCGCGGCGTGGTGCAGACCGACGCTGCCATCAATCCCGGCAACTCGGGCGGCCCGCTGCTCGACAGCGCCGGCCGGCTGATCGGCGTCAACACGCAGATCGCCAGCCCCAGCGGCGCCAGCGCGGGCATCGGCTTTGCCATTCCGGTGGACGAAGTCAACCGCATCGTGCCGCGCTTGATTCGTGACGGTCGGTTCGTGCGCCCGGCCATCGGCGTTTCAGCCGGACCGCCCAACCTGCAACGCGCTTTGAATTTGCCCAAGGGCGTGGTCGTCGTACAGGTGGGCAACGGCACGCCGGCCGCACGCGCCGGTTTGCAGCCCTTTCGTCGCGGCAGCCGCGGTGAGGTGGTGGGCGGCGACGTCATCACCGCCATCAACGGCGACGCCGTGAACAACTTCGACGACATGCTCACGCTGCTGGAAAACCGCCAGCCAGGCGAAACCGTGGCGCTCACGGTGTGGCGCGGGGGCCGCAGCCGCCAGCAGAACCTGGTGCTGGCGGCGCCAGATTGAACGCGATGAAACCAATGCTCCGGGAACGATCAAAGCTTGGTAGCAGTCTCACAACGTCTCACAACGCGCCCCTCGAAGTTCCATTGCTTGCGGGGCCAGCGCAGAGCACTCAACACTTTCACATGAAGGATTTGCCATGACGCGCCGCCAGTTGATGAACCTGTTGTCCACCTTTGGCATCGGCAGCGCCGCCGCCGCCCAGTCGGCGCTGGCTGCATCCAAACCCACGCGTGCCGACCGCGTGGAGTTGGCAGAAGCGGAATGGCGCAAGCGCCTGACGCCGCCGCAGTTTGACGTGCTGCGCAAAGAGGGCACCGAGCGCGCCTTCACCAGTGCGCTGAACGACGAGAAGCGCGCGGGCACCTACCAATGCGCCGGTTGTGAGCTGCCGCTGTTCAGCCACAGCGCGAAGTACGACAGCGGCACCGGCTGGCCCAGCTTTCACACGCCGCTGCCAGACGCCCTTGGCACCAGCACCGACTTCAAGCTCATCCTGCCGCGCACCGAATACCACTGCGCGCGCTGCGGCGGCCACCAGGGTCACATCTTCAACGACGGCCCGCGGCCCAGCGGCAAGCGCTACTGCAACAACGGCGTGGCGTTGCGCTTCGTGGCGGACGCAGCATGAAGGCGCGCATGAACAAGCTTTGGGCCGCCGCTGCACTGGCCGCAGCCGCGCTGGGCGGCGCCGCAACGATGGTGGGCGCCCAGGGCGGTACCGCCGCGGCACCGGCCAGCCCCGCCGGCACTGCCATGGCCACGTTCGCTGGCGGCTGCTTCTGGTGCGTGGAGGCTGATTTCGACAAGGTGCCAGGCGTCATTTCCACCACCTCGGGCTACACCGGCGGCACCGTGGCCAACCCGAGCTACGAGCAGGTGTCGTCCAAGCGCACGGGGCACGCCGAGGTGGTGCGCATCGTCTTCGACCCCAGCAAAGTCAGCTACGACACGCTGCTGCAGAAGTACTGGCGCAGCATCGACCCCACCACCAAGGACCGCCAGTTCTGCGACATCGGCAGCCCCTACCGCACGGCCATCTACACGCATGACGCTGCGCAGGCCGCGGCGGCCAGGGCTTCTCTTGCGTCGCTGGAGAAGAGCAAGCCCTTCAAGGAGCCGATCGTCACCACCCTCGAAACCGCCGGCCCCTTCTACGAGGCCGAGGGCTACCACCAGGACTACTACAAGAAGAACCCGGTGCGCTACAACTACTACCGCCTGAGCTGCGGCCGCGACTCGCGCCTGCAGCAACTGTGGGGCGAGAAGGGCTGAGTTTCATGCGCCGGGGCAACGCCCCGGCACGTGTAGATCGGTCAGCGCTTGGGCGGACCGCCGCGTGCGGCTGGAGGACGACCACCCCCGCCACCACCGCCACCACCGCCACCGCCAGAGCGGCCGCCCGAAGGCGCGGCGGAACGACCGGCAGGCGCACCGCCGCCGGGGCGACCGGCACCGGGGCGGCCACCGCCTCCTCCGCCACCACCGCCGCCGCTGCGGCCACCACCGCCGCCACCGCCACCGCCACCGCCGGCGTAACCACCACGGCCGCCACCGCCACCACCTGCGTTGCGCTTGGTGCCGCCCACGCCGATGGTCATGCGGCCCAGCACGATGGGCTCGGCCTTCTCGTTCGCAGGCGGCGCAAAGCCGGGCACCTCTTCGCGCGGAATGCTGCGCTTGATGAGACGCTCGATGTCCTTGAGGAAGATCTCCTCGTCCACGCACACGAGCGAAATGGCCTCGCCCTGCGCGCCGGCGCGGCCGGTGCGGCCGATGCGGTGCACATAGTCTTCCGGCACGTTGGGCAGCTCGAAGTTCACGACGTGCGGCAGCTGGTCGATGTCGATGCCGCGCGCGGCAATGTCGGTGGCCACCAGCACCGCCAGTTCACCGGCCTTGAAGTCGGCCAGCGCCTTGGTGCGCGCCGTCTGGCTCTTGTTGCCGTGGATGGCCATCGCGCTGATGCCCTGCTCGTTCAGGTATTCCGTCAGCCGGTTGGCGCCATGCTTCATGCGCGTAAAGACCAGCACCTGGTGCCAGTCGCCGCTCTTGATCAAGTGCGCCAGCAGTTCTTTCTTGCGCTCGCGGCCCACCGGGTGCAGCTTCTGCTCGATGGACTCGTTGGTCTGGTTGCGGCGCGCCACCTCGATGAGCGCAGGCGCATTCAACAGGCGGTCGGCCAGATCCTTGATCTCGTCGCTGAAGGTGGCCGAAAAGAGCAGGCTCTGCTTCTTCGCAGGCACGACGGCCAGCACCTTCTTGATGTCGTGGATGAAGCCCATGTCGAGCATGCGGTCGGCTTCGTCCAGCACGAAGATCTCTACGTGGCTCAGGTCCAGCGTGCGGTTCTGGTGGTGGTCGAGCAAGCGACCGGGCGTGGCCACGAGAATGTCGACACCCTTCTTCAAACGGTCCACCTGCGGCTGCATGCCGACGCCGCCGAACATCACCATGCTCGTCAGCGGCACGTGCTTGCCGTAGGTGCGCACGCTCTCTTCCACCTGCGCGGCGAGTTCGCGCGTGGGTGTCAGGATCAGGCAGCGGATGGCGACGCGGCCGCGCGCATCCTTCTTTTGCGGCTGCAGCATCAGGCGGTGCAGCATCGGCAGCACGAAGCCTGCGGTCTTGCCGGTGCCGGTTTGTGCGCCGGCGAGCAGGTCGCCGCCTTTCAGCACCTGCGGAATGGCTTGCGCCTGGATGGGGGTGGGGGTGTCGTAGCCTTGTTCGCGAACGGCGCGCAGCAACGGCTCAGCAAGGCCGAGATCGGTAAATAGCATGGGAGGTTGAAGCCCGTGGCGGGCTAGAGGGTTCGCAGCCTGCTGTCGCCCGTGGCGGGCGCACCAGTCGGGTAGGCGCGAGAGGTCGAGAGGGGTCGGAACCGACGCCGCCGCGATGACTGGATGCCGCGACGATCATCTGATTCTACGTTGCGCTGCAGCATGAAGAGGTGCAGCAGGCGGGCAAAGCGGCTGCTGTTCGTTGCAGGCAGGCCGCTGACAAGGCCGTGGGCATGCCGCTCAAGGATAATTGCCGGTTTTCCCGCAATTCCTACCCGAGAGCCTCAAGCCATGGCCCAGTACGTCTTCACCATGAACCGCGTCGGCAAGATCGTGCCGCCCAAGCGGCAGATCCTGAAGAACATCAACTTGTCTTTCTTCCCGGGCGCCAAGATCGGCGTGCTGGGTGTCAACGGCAGCGGCAAGAGCACGCTGCTCAAGATCATGGCGGGGCTGGACAAGGAAATCGAGGGCGAAGCCACGGCCATGCCGGGCCTGAAAATCGGTTACTTGCCGCAAGAGCCGCTGCTGCCGGCCGACGACACCGTGCGCGAATGTGTCGAGCAGGGAATTGGCGGTGTACTCGCCGCGAAAAAGCGCCTCGACGAGGTGTATGCCGAATACGCCGACGAGAACGCCGATTTCGACAAGCTCGCCGCCGAGCAGGCCGACCTTGAAGCCGTCATCGCCGCCGCCGGCAGCGAGAACACCGACCTGCAGCTGGAACTGGCCGCAGATGCGCTACGCCTGCCGCCCTGGGACGCCAAGATCGGCCTGCTCTCGGGCGGTGAAAAACGCCGTGTAGCGCTGTGCCGCCTGCTGCTGAGCAAGCCCGACATGCTGCTGCTGGACGAGCCCACCAACCACCTGGACGCCGAAAGCGTGGAGTGGCTCGAACACTTCCTGCAGCGCTTCCCGGGCACGGTCGTCGCCATCACCCACGATCGCTACTTCCTGGACAACGCGGCCGAATGGATCCTTGAACTCGACCGTGGCGCCGGCATTCCGTGGAAGGGCAACTACTCCGACTGGCTGGACCAGAAGGAAACGCGCCTGGGGCAGGAGCAGAAAACCGAAGACGCGCGGATGAGGGCGATGAAGGAGGAGCTGAAGTGGGTGCGCTCCAACGCCAAGGCCCGGCAGACCAAGAGCAAGGCCCGCCTGGCGCGCTTTGAAGAACTGAGCGACGTTGAGTATCAGAAGCGCAACGAGACCAACGAGATCTTCATTCCGGTGGCCGAGCGCTTGGGCAATGAAGTCATCGAGTTCGACAACGTCAGCAAGAGCTTCGGCGACCGCCTGCTGATGGACAAGGTCAGCTTCAAGGTGCCGGCGGGTGCGCTGGTGGGCATCATCGGCCCCAACGGCGCCGGCAAGTCAACGCTCTTCCGCATGCTGCAGGGCATCGAGAAGCCCGACAGCGGCGAGGTGAAGATCGGCAAGACGGCGCAGCTGGCCTTCGTCGACCAAAGCCGCGAAAGCCTGGACGGCGACAAGACGGTGTGGGAAGACGTCTCGGGGGGGCTGGACAACATCATCGTCGGCAAGTTCGTGATGCCCAGCCGGGCTTACCTGGGCCGCTTCAACTTCAAGGGCAATGACCAGCAAAAGCGGGTGGGCAGCCTGTCGGGCGGTGAACGCGGCCGCCTGCACCTGGCCAAGACCCTGGCCAAGGGCGGCAACGTACTGATGCTGGACGAGCCCAGCAACGACCTCGACGTGGAAACCCTGCGTGCGCTGGAAGAAGCGCTGCTCGAATTCGCCGGCAGCGCCATGGTCATCAGCCACGACCGCTGGTTCCTCGACCGCATCTGCACCCACATCCTGGCCTGCGAGGGCGACTCGCAATGGTTCTTCTACAACGGCAACTACCAGGAGTACGAGGCCGACAAAAAGAAACGCCTGGGTGAAGAAGGCGCGCGGCCCAAGCGCGTGCGCTTCAAGCCGATCCGCTGAGCACGGGGCGTGCAGTGCTGCCGCTCACGGGCGGCGGCACTGGCTGCGCTGGCTGCACTGGCAGCGCGGCAAAAGGCTTTGGCCGACAATGCAGGTTCACTTCCTCGGCGCCTGGCGCCTGCAGTTGCCATGCTCACTCGCTCCACCACCCGCCGCGCCGCGATGATGGCAGCCGCCACTGTGCTGCTTGGGGCCTGCGCACAGCTGCCCAAGGACAACGCTGCCAAGCCCGCAAGCGCCGACAAGGTGGCCGCTGCGGCGCCGTCAGTGGCAATAGCGCCAGCCGCACCTGCAGCCGCGCCTGCATTTGCCCCTCCCACAATGCCTGCTGGTGCCACCGCTCCAGGCGCCACCGCTCCGGGCGCGAACGGGCTAGGCGCGAAGCCGTTCGCGGAAGCAGTCCGCCCCGGTGCGCCAAGTGCGCCTGGTGCCACGCCCGGTGCGGCGCCGAGTGGACCCCCAAGTGGCCCACCGCCCTTCGCCACCGTCATCAAGGACGCCCGCCGCATCGACGGCCCACTGGTGCTGTGGCAGAAGGAAGACAAGGTCTGGATCGAGTTGCTGCCCGAGCAACTGGGCCAGCCCTTCTTGCTGTCGCCCAAGATCAAGAGCGGCATCGGCCAAGCCTGGGTGCTGGGTGGCCTGATGGCGCTGCCCGTGAACGGCGCTGGCGGGGCGCAGGTGGTGGAGTTCGTGCGTGTTCACAACACGGTGCGGCTGCAGGCGCGCAACACCGAGGTGATGGCCGCCGCCGGTTCCCCCGAAGCACGCGCCGTGGCCGACAGTTACTCGAACAGCCTGCTCGCCGCAGTGCCTGTGGTAAGCGGTCCCCACCCCGACCGCAAGAGCGTGCTGATTGAGGCCAACGGCATCTTCCTGGGCGACATGCTGGGCATCGGCATGATGCTTCAGCGCGGCCTGCGCCAGGGCTATGCGCTGGACCGCAACAACTCGGTCATCACCGCAGTACGCGGCTCGCCGGTGGCCACGACACTGGAAACGCAGGCCCACTTTTTCTCTGGCGGCGTGGCGCTACCGGGGCTGGGCGCACCGCCCGGGGCGCCGGTGCCCGCCATTCCGCGCTTTCTGCCCGATGCGCGCAGCATGCTGGTCGGCCTGAGCTACTCGCTGGCGCCGCTGCCTGAAATACCGATGACACCGCGCCGGGCTGACCCGCGCGTAGGCCTCTTCACCACCACCGTGCTCGACTTCAGCGACGAACTGGCGCGCACGCCTCGCCAACGCTACGTGACACGCTGGCGGCTGGAGAAAAAAGACCCGACGGCCGAGCTGTCAGACCCCATCAAGCCCATCACTTTCTGGATCGACCGCAACGTGCCGCTGGCCTACCGCGAAACCGTGCGCGCGGCGGTGCTGGAGTGGAACAAGGCCTTCGAGAAGATCGGTATCCGCGGCGCGCTGAAGGTGGAGCAGCAACCCGACGACGCGAAATTCGACACGCTGGACTACGGCTATGCCTCGGTACGCTGGATGATGAACGCCGAGCCCAGCTTCGGCGCCATCGGGCCTTCGCACTTCGACCCGCGCACGGGCGAAATTCTTGACGCCGACATCGCCTTCGAAGGCATCACCACGCGCGGCGTGCGCGGCCTGCGCGCGCAGGTGCTGGGGGCGCCCCGTGTTGCCGGCGGCATGACGCCGGCCCAGAGCTTCGCGCGGGTGTTCGAGCCCCCGGCCGAACTGGCTGAGCTGGCGGCGCAAGGCGTGCTGCCGCCCGAGCTGGCGCACTGCAGCCACGGCGCCTTCATGGCCGAGCAGGTGAGCTACGCGATGGACGTGCTGGAAGCGCGCGGCGAGCTCGAACCCGACAGCCCGGTGGCACAGCAGTTCGTACAGGACTATGTGAAAGAAGCGCTGATGCACGAGGTGGGCCACACCCTGGGGCTGCGCCACAACTTTCGTGCCTCACGCGCCTACACCGAGGCGCAGCTCTCCGACCCTGAGTTCACACGCGCCTACGGCACCACGGGCTCGGTGATGGAATACAGCGCGGTGAACCTGCCGCGCCCGGGCCAGAGCGGCGGCATGCCCTTCCAGACCACGCTGGGGCCCTACGACTACTGGGCGGTGGAGTACGCCTACAAGCCGATGGCCGTTGGCGCCAAGCCCGACGAAGTGAAGGCCGAACTGCAGAAGATCGCCGAACGTGGCAAGGAGCCGCAACTGGCCTTCGGCACCGACGAAGACATCCTCTTCGGCCTCGACCCCGAAATCATCCAGGGCGACCTGGGCGCCGACCCGCTGGCCTTTGCCGCCAAACGGCTGGAGATCGCGCGCGACCTCTTCAAGCGCCAGGAAACACGTGCCCTGCCGCCCGACAGCGACTACGCCGTGCTGCGCCGTTCCTTGGGTTTCGCTATCGGCGACGTGGCGCGCGCGGTGGGCGTGCTGGCGCGGCAGATCGGCGGCGTGCGCACGCTGCGCGACTACCCTGGCAGCGGGCGCGAGCCGCTGTTGCCGGTGAACGCCGCGGTGCAGCGGCAGGCGCTGGATCTGATGTCCAAGGCCGTGTTGGCCGCCGATGGCCTGAACCTCACGCCGGCGCTGCAGCGCCGCCTGGCGCCTGACTATCTGGACCGCGCCGAGTTCGTCGGCGAGCCCACCGATTTCGCGCTGCCGCAGCGCCTGCTCGGCCTGCAGCAGGCCTTGCTGAACTTTCTGATGAGCGACGGCTTGGCAGCGCGGGTGCTGGACAGCGCCAACATGGTCGACAGGCCGGCCGAGGCCTTTCAGCTGGCCGAGCTTTACCAGCGCCTGAGCGACGACATCTGGAGCGAGCTCGGCAAGGGCGGCGCGATCCGCCCCGAGCGGCGGGAACTGCAACGCAGCCATGTCAACCGGCTGGCAGTGGCCTTGCTGCGCACTTCGCCGTTTGCACGTGCCGACGCACGGGGGCTGACGCGCGTGCATGCGCGCCGGCTGTTGTCGCGCCTGGAGGCTGTGCAAGCGCGCGGCGTGCGCGCCGACAGCGACACCGGCATCCACCTGGCCGACAGCATCGACACGCTGCGCCAGGCCCTGGCTGCACCGCTGCAGCGTCTGGGCCTGTAGTCCCGCAACGTCCGCAAGACTGCAGGCGAGCGCGTCGCGACGGCGACGCGCTCGCCTTGTTCCGCTGCTTATGATGCGCGCGCTGCGGGCGCCGTGCCCGGGCCCACCCCGGAGAACCGCCATGCACGCCTGGCTTTGCACCACCCTCGACGGCGTCGACGCCCTCAGCTGGAAGGAACTGCCGACGCCCGAACCCCGGGCCGGCGAGGTGCTCATCGCCATCCGCGCTGCCAGCCTTAACTTTCCCGACTTGCTGACCGTGCAAGGCAAGTACCAGGTCAAGCCGCCGTTGCCGTTTGCACCGGGCTCTGAGTTTGCCGGCACGGTGCAAGCCGTGGGCGACGGCGTGCTGCACCTGAAACCCGGCATGAACGTGGCCGCCATCGGGAGCCACGGCGGCTTTGCCACGCACGCCGTGGTGCCGGCGGCCAGCGTCATCCCGCTGCCGCCGGGTTTCGTCGTCACCGATGGCGCGGCCTTTGCGTTCACCTACGGCACCTCTCACCACGCGTTGATCGACCGCGCGCAGTTGCAGCCCGGCGAAACCGTGCTGGTGCTGGGCGCGGGTGGTGGTGTGGGCACCGCAGCGCTGCAGATCGCCAAGGCCGCAGGGGCGAAGGTGATTGCCGCAGCGTCCACCGCCGAAAAATGCGCGCGCCTGGTTGAGCTGGGTGCCGACGCCACGCTGAACTATGGTGGCGACAACCTCGCCCAGTTGCGCGAGACGCTGAAGGCACTCACGGCCGGCAAAGGCCCCGACGTTGTTTACGACCCCGTGGGCGGAGAACTCGCCGAGCCCGCGTTCCGCAGCATCGCCTGGCGCGGCCGCTACCTGGTGGTGGGTTTCGCCGGAGGCGCCATCCCCGCTTTGCCCTGGAACCTGGCGCTGTTGAAGGGCGCTTCGATCATGGGTGTGTTCTGGGGCGACTTCGTTCGCCGTGAACCCAAGGCCAGCCAGCAGGCCCTGCAGCAATTGGCTGGCTGGTATGCCGAAGGCAAGATCAAGCCAGTGATCGACCAGACCCTGCCGATGAGCGAACTGAAGACCGCCTACGCCCGCATGGGCTCGCGCCAGGTGCTGGGCAAACTGCTGCTGGTCAACCCGTAAGGGGGCGTCAAGAACTGCAGGGCGCAAGGATTTCCGCGCTAGCATGCCGAGCTGGCCTGGGCTGGCACGGAGAAAACAAGATGACCGTCAAGGTGTTGATCCTCGAAGACAACCCGGTGGCGCGCAGCTTTCTCTGCCGCGTGGTGCGCGAAAGCTTCAGTGACGCCATCACCATCACCGAAGCCGGCGACCTGGAAACGGCGCGCCGCTACATCAACCTGACCGGCGGCTCACAGGGCCTGCACGGCGTCGACCCGTTCAAGCTGATCATGGTCGACCTCGAACTGCCCGACGGCAGCGGCATGGAGTTGCTGGCCGAGCTTTCGCACTATCCGGCCACCAAGATCGTCACCACGCTGTACAGCGACGACGACCACCTGTTTCCGGCCCTGCAATGCGGTGCCGACGGTTACCTGCTGAAGGAAGACCGTTTCGAGGTGCTGGTGGAAGAACTGCAGAAGATCGTGCGCGGCCAGCCGCCGTTGTCGCCCGCCATCGCGCGGCGCCTGCTCACGCATTTCAGGCCCGGTAGCGCCGACAGCCCGGCGCCCGACTCGGGTTTCATGGTCACGCCTTTCACCACCAGCAAGCCGGTGCCCATCGAGAAGGTGCTCGACCACGAGCGCCTGACCCCGCGCGAGAGCGAGGTGCTCACTTACCTGAGCAAAGGCTTCACGATCAAGGAAATCGCCAGCCTGATGGGCATCAAGTGGTTCACCGTCAACGACCACATCAAGTCCATCTACAAGAAGCTCAACGTCAGCAGCCGCGCAGAAGCCGCCGTGCTGGCCAGCAAGCAAGGTCTGGTGTGAGCGGGCCGGCCAACGCCGGCTGAGCGCCTGTGAAGGCACACGGCCCACCCGCGATGGGCGAGCCCGGCACGCCAAACACGCGACGCGCCGCGCGCGACTCTCTCTTCGAGGCCAGCGCTTTCGAGCACAGCACCCACGCCGGCGGCACTGCGTTCGGCTGGCGGCGCCAGGCGCTCATCGTCGCCGCGGTGCTGGGTTGTCTGGTCGTGTTTGCGCTGGCCCGCTGGCTGGCCGCCACACCGCAACTTGGCGGCGAATGGCTGGCCGACCCTGGCGGTGCACTCGCGGTGCGAGAGTTGCCAAAGTTGTCAGTGTCACCCGTGTCACCCGGGTCGCCAGAGTCGCCTGAGTTGCCTGAGTTGCAAGACCCGGCGCATGCCGGTGCCAGCCAGCCTCTGACCGTGGTGGCCATCGGCCTGCAGGGTGAAGCGCCGCTCGCGGTGGATGTGCTGCTGTTGCACCGCTGGCCGCGCTGGCAGGTCGACGACACTCTGCGTGCGCGACAGCTGGACCAGCACGAGGCCTTGGCACAGATGCTAGCGCGCAGCGCAGGTTCCGTGCAGCTGCACACGGCCGACGGCACACTGCGCGAGGCCGCGGTGGCCACACGCGGCTATGCAGGCCTGGGCTGGGTGTTCTGGCCGCTCAACGGTTTGGCACTGCTTCTGTACCTGCTTGCCGTGGTGTTGATGGTGTCGAAGCCGCAGCCGCGCAATGCGCTGTTCGTCGTGATGGCCCTGTGCCAGGCCGGCAACCTGGTCTTCATCGCGCTGGCAAATGCCAACGGGCTGGGCTTGCCCGTGGGCACGTGGACGAGCGACCTCCCCGTGCGCGCCACGCTCGACCTGTGTACCGCCGCGGCGGCTGTGCACACCTTCGCGCTGCGCCCTGAGGGCGCACGAGATTCGCCGAAGTTTCCACGCGTGGCCTGGCTTGCCTGGGCTGCCCTGCCCGCGTGGTGGCTGGCCGTGGCGGCGGGCACAGGCCTGCCGCTGTGGTGGCTGGCGCAGGGTGCCTGCCTGTCGCTGGGCGCCGCAGCGTTGGCCGTGGCGCACTACAGCCAGCGCCAGCACCCCGATGCCCACGGGCTGATGTTGCGCCGCATGGCTACCGCAGCGCTGGCTTCGCTGGCGCTGGTGACACTGGCGGTGGCGCTGGGCGCGAACGCCGGTGGGTCCACGGCCCGGTCGGTGGCGGTCGCCGCCTCGACCGCCTGGTATCTTTTCCTTGCGTACTTGCTGCTGATCACGCCTTTTCTTGCCCGCCGGCGACAGCTGCTGCGCGAATTTGCGCTGCTGGCCGGCGTCAGCACCATCGTCACGTCGCTCGACCTGCTTTTTGTCGCCGCGTTCTCGCTCAGCGCCTTCACCTCGCTGGCGGTGGCGGTGTTCATCGGTCTGGGTCTGTACGCCGCAGCGCGGCAGTGGGTGCTGCAGCATCTCATCGGCTCCAGTGTGCTGAGCACCGAGCGCACTTTCGAGAACCTCTATCGCGCTGCGCGCGAGTTGCAGGCCCACCCGCAACGCTACCCGCAACTGCTGGCGCAACTGATGCGCGAGCTCTTCGACCCGCTGGAGGTGCAGGCGGTGGACCGCGTACCGGTGCGCGCACGCCTGCTGGGCGGCGGCTCTGCGCTGGTGGTGCCGATGCGCCACAGCGACGATGCGACGGGCGTTGCTGCCGCGCCCAGCCGCGCGCTGGTGCTCCGCCACGCCCAACGCGGCCAACGGCTGTTCACGGTGGAAGACGCCCGCCTGGCCGACCGCGTGGTCGAACAACTGCGGCGCGCTGTTGCCTACGACGCGGCGGTGGAGCGCGGCCGCTTCGAGGAGCGCCAGCGCATCGCGCAGGATCTGCACGACGACATCGGTGCCCGTTTGCTGACGCTGATGTACCAAGCCCAGACACGCGAGATGGAAGACTACATCCGCCACACGCTGCAAGACCTGAAGACGCTGACGCGGGGCCTGGCCGCGACCGAGCACCGCTTGTCGCACGCCGCCGGCGAATGGAAGGCCGATCTGACGCAACGCCTGCAGGTGGCCCGGGCCAGGCTGGAATGGAGACTCCATGTCGACCACGACCGCCGACTCACTGTGGTGCAGTGGTCGGCGCTGACACGCGTGCTGCGTGAACTCGTCAGCAATGCGCTGTACCACGGCCATGCCACGCACGTGGAGGTGGAACTCCGCCTCGACGGCCCGCTGCTGCGCCTGCAGGTGGCCGACGACGGCGATGGCCGCGCGCCTGGAGCCTGGGCTCACGGCCTGGGCCTGGGCGGTGTGCGCAAGCGCGTGAAGCTTCTGGGCGGCGAGGTGGCCTGGGCCGAAAACCAGCCGCGCGGCATCGTCTGTACCGTGCGAGTGCCCGACTTCCCGGCGCCGCGCTGAACGCCGCTCCGCTTCACCGATCAGCCCCACCGCGAATGAAGGGCCAGCGCACAAGTCGCCTATGGCATGCCCTCCTACAAGATGCGGCATTTTCGAGGGACAATACGCGCTTCGCGACGATCGGGGCCGCACACCCCGGCCAACATCTGCTATGACCACTCGCCGCACGCCTCCCGTTCCGGACACCCCCAGCGGGCCCAAACTTCGCCAGACGCAGGCCGAGTACACGGCCGCACGCCCCAACGCCGAGCCCGGCGTGCGGCCGATGATGTCGAGCTCGAAGATGTACGTGTGCATTCGCTGCCACGCCAACTTCAAGACCGGTGATGGCAAGCCAGACCCGCGTCTGCGCGGCCTGGGCCGGTGTAACACGTGCCTCGGTGTCACCGTTACGGCGCCCTGATGCGTTGACCAGATTCCCCATCCTCAACCCCGGAGATCTTGTTCCATGTCGCAAAACACCCGTCGTACCTTCCTGATGCAAGTCGCTGCTGCCGGCACTGTGCTGGCTACAACCCAGGCTCACGCCCAAGCCAAGCTGGACGAAAAGGACCCACAAGCGGTTGCACTGGGTTATCTGCACGACACCAAGAAAGTCGACACCAAGAAGTACCCCAAGCACACGAACGAGCAGAGGTGTAACAACTGCGCGCTCTACCAGGGCAAGGCTACCGACCCCTGGGGTGGCTGCCCGCTGTTCGGCGCCAAGCAGGTGGCCGGCCCCGGCTGGTGCAGTGCCTGGGCCAAGAAGGCCTGATTTTCTTCTGGAGGTTCGCCTCCCCGCATGTCAAAACGGCCCTTCGGGGCCGTTTTTGGTTTCGGCGTCACGCCGCTTCGCGACATGCGCCTTCACCGCCGCGCAAGCGCTGTCATGGCGGGTCTAGAAGCTGCGCCACCCACTCGCCAATGGCCATGGCCGAGGTGAGCCCCGGCGACTCGATGCCGAAGAGATTCACCAACCCGGCCACACCGTGCTGCGCCGGGCCGTCGATGCGAAAGTCGGGCGCAGGCTCGCCCGGGCCGTGAATCTTCGGCCGCACACCGCTGTAGGCGGGCTGCAATGCGGCATCGGGCAAGCCGGGCCAGTAGCGGCGTATCGCAGCCTCGAAGGGCTGAGCGCGCGCCGGGTCGACGGCGTAGTCGATGCCTTCCGGCGCAGTCGTGTCAAGCCACTCCAGATCAGGCCCGAAACGCGCCTGGCCTGCCATGTCCAGAGTCACATGCACGCCCAGCCAGGCGTCCACAGGGGCTGGGTAGATCAGGTGCTTGAACGGCGTAGGGCCGGTCAGCGTGAAGTAGCTGCCTTTGGCGAAATGCGGCTGCGGCACGTGCTCTGCAGCCAGGCCCTCGAAGCGCCGTGCCAACGCGCAGGCATTCAGGCCGGCGGCGTTGATGACGCGCTGCGCCTCGATCTCTAACTCTTCGCCGCCGTGCGTGCGCACCTGCACGCGTGCAGGCTGGCCGGCGCGGAACACGGCACTCACCATCTGCGAATGAAGCGCCAGTGCGCCGCCTGCGGCTTCCATCTCGCCCTGCAGCGCCAGCATCAGCGCGTGGCTGTCGACGATGCCGGAGGTGGGCGACCACAACGCCGAGGTGCAGGCGAGTTCAGGCTCCAGCGCCAGCGCCTGTGCGGCGCTCCACAACTCGGCCGGCACGCCGCTGGCCGCGGCTCGCCGCGCCAGGCTTTGCAGCGCCGAATGCTGATCGGGTTGATCGGGGTGATCGGCCGCAGTGGCCACCACCAGCTTGCCGCAGGCGCGGTGAGGTACGCCATTCGCCTGGCAAAACAGATACAGCAGGGCCTTGCCCCGCAGGCACAAACGCGCCTTCAGCGAACCCGGCGTGTAGAAGAGGCCGGCGTGGATGACCTCGCTGTTGCGTGAGCTCACCCCCTGGCCGATACCGCCTGCGGCCTCGGTGACGATGGTTTCCAGCCCCGCCTGCGCCAGCGCCCGGCCCACCGCCAGGCCCACCACGCCGGCGCCGACAACCAGCGCATCGATCTTCTCCATCCACCGCTCTCCGCAATCCGAAAGCGGCGACTGTAGAGGCCTGCCGGGCCTGCAAGCACTTCTTCCAGCAAGCGGATGAACCTGGGCTCGGGCTCATCACGATCAGCCGCGTGGCCAGCAACGGCGCGTCTTTTACCGAGTGCGTGATGGAGAACACTGTTCTGTTCGATGCCGACCCCGCGGGCAGGAGAATTTCCTGCGCCTTCTGGCCAGCTAGCGCTCCGGTTGGGCAGTCAGCCAGGCCGGCAAATCCGCCACGCTCTCCAGCCAGGCATCGGCGCCGGCCAGCCGTTCGCGCGCTGCCCGCAAGCGCGCTGCGCGTTCGGCCGGCGACAACGCGGCCAGCGCCTGGGCCGACAAGCCGACCTCGTTGCCGGTGGCAGTGATGCCCAACGTGGCCATGCCGGCGTTGCGGCCCTCGGCGATGTCGGCCGGTGTGTCGCCCACCTTCAAGGCCCGGCTCAGCGGGTAGATGCCGAAGTGCGCTGCAATGCGGTGGCAGGCCCAGGGCGCGGGCCGGCCCGCCGGCACCTCGTCGGCACACACCACCAGGTCGGGGTCCACACCCGCGGCTCGGGCCAGCGGCTCCAGCCTGTCCATCATCGCCCGCGTGTAGCCGCTGCAGCTGCCGATGGCGATGCCACGTTCGCGCAGCGCGGCCAGCGCCTGCGGCACGCCCGCGACGGGCGCGGCGTGCAGCGGCAGCAGCTCGAAAAGGTGCTCGGTGAAGCGGCGGTACAAACGGTCGGCACGCGCCGCATGCGGCAGCGCCGCCAAGTGCGCCGGCAGCCGTGCGGCCACCTCGGGCTGGGCCAGGATCTCTTTCACGTGGTCGAGCTTGTGCGCCCCCATCGGCGCGCGCGCGACGGCCTCGGTGATGGGCAGGCCCTCGGCGTCGAAGGCCTGCAAAAAGGCTTCCATGGGCGCGCGGCTGCCGTGGTCCACCAGCGTGCCGGCCCAGTCGAAGACGACGAGTGCGATGCTCATGCCGGCGCGGTATGCCGCCGTTGGCGCAGCAGGGTCAGCACCACAGCGCTGCTCACAGCAGCGCCGCCATGCGCGCGGCGGCCTGCTGCAGCGCTGGCAAGCGCGCCACCGCGCTTTGCAGCGGCATGCGGGCGCTGGGCGCGTGCAATGCCAGCGCGGCGCGCACCTGCCCGCTGTCGTCGAACACCGGCACCGCCACCGCCAGCAGGCCGGTGATGTATTCCTCGTCGTCCGTGCTGTAGCCGCGCGCACGGATGGCCTCGCACTCGGCGCGCAAAACCGGCACCTCGGTGCGGGTGCGCGGCGTCATCGCCGTCAGCGCCAGCTGGGCCAGCAGGGCGTCACGGCGCGCCGGCGCCATGTGGGCCAGGAAGAGCTTGCCGCTGGCGGTGCAGTGCAGTGGTACGTGCGAGCCCACGTCCAGCGTCAGGCGCAGCGGCCAGCGTGCTTCCACGCGGTCGAGGTAGACCACCTCGGCACCATCAAGCGTGGTGAAGTTGCAGGTCTCGCCGACCTCCTGCACCAGCGCGTCCAGCACCGCGTGGCGCAGGCCGCGCTGCTCACCGTGGTTCAGCGTGTCAAGCGCCAGCCGGCGCAACGCCGGGCCGATGGCGAAACGTTTTTCGTCGGTGTCGCGCGCCAGCCAGCCGCCGGCTACCAGCTGCATGCACAGGCGATGCACCGTGGCCTTGGGCAACGCCAGGCGCAATGCCAGCTCGTTCACGCCTAGCACCTGACCGCCCGCAGCCAGCTGGGCCAGAAGACGCAGCGAACGTTCGGCGGAAGACCCGCTGGGCTCTTCTCCGCCGACCCTCACAGGTGGTCTCATTGGGGAAATCCTGAGGTATTGGAACGTTGCGTTCCGTAATCTGCAACTCTAGTATCGCCCGATCGGAACTCGCCGTTCCACAAATTCCTCTCAGCACTTGCCCTGATTTCCCCCAAGGGGCAACCGCCCCGCCCCACAACCGTGAAAGCTCAGGAGACAAAGACCATGAATTCCAAGATCACACGACGGCTGGCGCTGGGCGCTGGCGCCAGCACCTTGGCAGCAGGCGCCATGCTGCCCGCACGCGCGCAGACCACGGCACGGCTGAAGATCCAGACTGCGGTGCCCAGCTCGAGCATCTACTTCGACTTGCTCAAGCGTTTTGCCGACCGTACCGACAAGATGTCGAACGGGCGCCTGAAGCTGGAAATGCTGCCCGATGGCGCGGTGGTCGGGGCCTTCGAGATCATGGACGCGGTGGACAAGGGCGTGGTCGACGGCGGCTACGCGTGGACGCATTACTGGTCGGGCAAGAACACTGCGGCCGGCCTCTTCAGCAACCCCGCTGCCGGTGGCGGCACGGGCATGGACCAGCTCTCGCACGTGGCCTGGATCTTCCAGGGCGGCGGCAACGCGCTCTTCAAGCGGTTCTACCAAGAGGTGCTGAAGGTCGACATCGAGCCCCTCTTCATCCAGCCCATGGGGCCCGACCCGCTGGGCTGGTTCCGCAACCCCATCAACTCGCTGGCCGATTTTCGCAAGCTGAAGTACCGCTCCCCCCCGGGCCTGGTGGGCGAGATCTTCAGGGAAATCGGCGTCAATGCGGTGGCCATGCCGGGCGGCGAAATCGTACCGGCGGCGCAGCGCGGCGTGATCGACGCCGCCGAGTGGATAGGCCCGGCCGACGATTTGGCGCTGGGCTTCCACACCGTCTTCAAACATTACTACCTGCAAGGCCTGCACCAGAGCAGCGACGTGGGCGAAGTCATCTTCAACCGCAGCATCTACAACAAGCTGGCACCCGACCTGCGGGAAATTTTGCAGGCGTCAGCCATGGCCTCGATGACCGAAACCTACACCTACAACGTATGGCGCAACGCGCAGGCCGTGCTGAAGCTGAAGAACGAGTTCAAGGTCACCATCCACGACACGCCGGCCGACATCTTCCCGGCCTTCATCAAGGCCACGAACCTGATCTACGACCGCGAAGCCGGCAAGAACCCGTTCTTCAAGGAAGTGCTGGAGTCGCAGCGCGCCTTCGCCAAGGTGACGGTGCCCTACTGGAACAAGATCAACGGGCTCTATTACAACCTGGGCATGTCGTCGCCCAACGCCTGAGCGGTCTTGATGAGCGCTGACTCTGCCTGGGCGCGCGCAGCGCGCCGGCTCGACCCCATTGCGGTGTGGTCGGGCCGGCTCGCCTGCTTCATGCTCATCCCGCTGGTGCTGGGGCTGACCTGGGAGGTGGTGGCGCGCTACGTGTTCAACGCGCCCACGCAATGGGCTTACGACATGACCTTCATGTTGTACGGCACCTTCTTCATGCTGGGCGCGGCCTTCACATTGCAGCGCAAAGGCCATGTGCGCACCGACATGTACTACGACCGCTGGCCGCCGCGCCGCCAGGCGACGATCGACATCGCCTGCTATCTGCTGCTATTTCTGCCCGTGGTGTGGGTCTTCACCGTCACCGGCTGGGGCTACTTCTGGAAATCGTTCGTGACCAATGAAACCTTCGTCAGCAGCGCCTGGCAGCCCATCGCCTGGCCCTTCAAGATGGCCATGCCGCTGACGGGCCTGCTGCTCGCCATTCAGGGCCTGAGCGAAGTCTTCAAGTGCGTGCACACGCTGAAGCACGGCCATTGGCCTGACGAGCGCGACCCCGAGTTCCAGACATGAGTGATCCCATCCTGGGTTTGGTGGCACTCGGCTTTCTCTTCTTCGTCATCTTCATCGGCTTTCCCATCGCCTTCACGCTGGCGGCGGTGGCGCTGGGCACGGGCTACATCGCGCTGGGCCCGCGCATCTTCGACCTGGCCGTGCTGCAAACCTTCTCGGTCATGCGCGACACGGTGCTCGCCGCGGTGCCGTTCTTCCTGCTGATGGGCTTTCTGCTTGAACAGTCGGGCCTGGTGGAGCGGCTGTTCCGCGGCATCCAGCAGCTGCTGGCCGGTCTGCGCGGCAGCCTGTACCTGGCCACGCTGATCACCGCCACCATCTTTGCCGCCGCCACCGGCATCGTCGGTTCGGCCGTCACGCTGCTGGGTGTGATGGCCGGGCCGGCCATGATCAAGAGCGGCTACGACCCCAAGATGAGCGCCGGCGCCATCACCGCGGGCGGCACGCTGGGCATCCTGATCCCGCCTTCCGTGATGCTCATCGTGATGGGCCCGGTGGTGGGCGTACCCGCCACCGACCTGTTCGCAGCGGCGGTCATACCGGGCCTGTTGCTGGCCAGCCTCTTCACGGTGTACTGCCTGGTGCGCTGCTGGATCAACCCGGCTCTGGGCCCGGCGCTGCCGATGTCGGAACGCTCGCCCACGCTCGGCCCGGTGATCAAGGACCTGGTCTTCGGCGTGGCGCCGGTCATCGTCGTCATCATTTCGACGCTGGGCGTCATCCTGGCCGGCATTGCCACCCCCACCGATGCGGGTGCGGTGGGCTGCTTCGCCACCTTCCTGCTCACCTTCGGCTCGGGCCGCATGGGCTGGCTCAAGCTCAAGCGCGCGGCCTGGCAGACGCTGGAGGTGTCCAGCATGATCCTGATGCTGGTGGTGGCGTCGAACCTGTTCGGTTCGGTGTTCTCGCGCCTGGGCAGTGGCGAATTCCTGGCCAACATGCTGACGAGCCTTTCACTGCCGCCCACGCTGATGCTCATCGTGATCCTGGCGCTGATCTTCGTGCTGGGCTGGCCGCTGGAGTGGGTGCCCATCGTGCTGATCATCGTGCCCATCGTGCTGCCCCTCGTGCAGGCCGCGGGCATCGACCTGATCTGGTTCTGCACCCTGGTGGCGGTAACGCTGCAGACCGCCTGGCTTTCACCGCCTGTGGCCTTGTCGGCGTACTTTTTAAAGGGCGTCGTGCCGCAGTGGGAGCTGAAGCAGATCTACGCCGGCATGCTGCAGTTCATGGTGCTGCAGGTGCTGGCGGTGGGGCTGCTCATCGCCTTCCCGCAGTTGGCCACCTGGCTGCCGAAGGTGATGGCGAACTAGCGCAGCGGGGCCCCTGAAAAAGGCCGGCTGGAGCAACCCGGCCGGCCTTTGTCGCAATCCGCCGAATGGCTTGCGATTGGCGCCACAGGTCCGCGACTGGCGGGCTGTGGTTGCTGCAACGGGCCTCGATGGCGGCCGACCTGCGGTGGTGGAAACCGGACTTGGTCTGCGACGAAGCAGTGAAAAGCCCTTGACGCGCCGACTACCTGCAGAGTGGCCCGTGCTCAGCGCGATCGACTGACAGCAAACTCGCACAGGGCAGACCGCTGTTCGGGGCTTGCGTGAGGTAGCCATCGGCCAATTCCTGTCGCTCGCCACGGGCAGCTTTCCGGCGCCTCGACGAGTTGTTCCCCCGCCTGGCCCCGCACGACGGGCGAAAGCCTCGGCGGCGTCGAACTCGTCCTTCACGAACTGCGGCAGATCGACACCAGCGGCGGCCGCTGCCTCCTCGAAGAACGTCGCGGCATGTTGTTGCACCCGCTGAAAGTGCGGCGCGTTCAGGGCGGCGGGCGCGAAGCGGGTTCTGCCGGTGTCTGCTGCCACAACGGGTGGTCGGGTCCGGCCTCGCCCTTCCAGGGTGTCGTGCGCAGCGCTTCCAGGAAGGTGGCTGCGGGGCCGTCGTTGCCTGGCGGGTAACCGATCAGGTGCGCCCAGGTTCCGAAACCGATCAGGCCCAGGCACAGCAGCGCCAGCGGCGCCTGGACGATGAACCACAGCGTATGCAGCACCTTTGCCTCGCGCTCGGAGGCGCCCGAGACCAGCAGCACGCCGCTGCTGCGCACCAGCTGGCAGCGCGCGTGGCCCACGCCGGCTAGCGGCGGCAGGCCGCACCGCAGCGCGCCCAGTGCGAACACCGCATCACCCGTGTACAAGGCCCTTTCCACCGAAGAGCGGCTCTTGTCGAGGAAGCCCTCGGTGGCCAGCGACGCTGAGGGCAGGATCGTGGTCTTGCCGGTGTTCACCGCGCAGTCGCCGTGCGCGTCGCGGATCACGAAGTTGTCGGTGGTGCTGAGCGTGCTCGTGGCGCTGCCGCTGCGGCGGTGGCGCGAGTACCAGACGATCGACGATGGCGCCCGGCCCGGCTGCGGCTCGGGCGGCTGCGCCGTGCCGCGGATCTTCACCAGCCCGGCCACCGTCGAGCGCAGGTCCACCAGCGGGGCCTTGGCCACCGCCTGCACGATGCGAAGGTTGCGCAGCGCCTGGCGCAGCGTCCACAGCAGCAGGCCAAGCAGGATGGCGAAAACGGCGACGAACAGGGCCGGCGATAGCGCCATGAAGGCGGCCACCAGCATGTCGTGCAGTCGCTGCAGGTCTTCGTTCATCGGGGTCCTCGGCGGCGGCGATGGGCGTCCTCACGACAGCAGGTTGGCGCCTCTCGGCATTGAACCACCGCGATGGCCGCGCCGCGCCGGGGTCTTCGCTCAGGCCAACCGCGAACGCCATGGAAGCAGATGAGGTGCAGGCCTGGCCGTGGCACCAGGGCAGCCAGCCGCTGCATGAGTTCCAGCGGCGACATCACGATGCGCGTGGTGCCGTCGCGCCACAGCGTCTTCTTCAGCCTGAGCACGACTTGCCCGGCGTGGCTGCGCCGCACCAGTTCCTTGGCCAGCGGCGGGCGCTTGATATAGCCGCACAGCTGCGCCACCCGCTGGCGCTCCTCAGCAGCGCAGCGCACTGCTGCGTGCAGGTTGAAGCCCCGCACGTCGGTACGTGGCGCCTGCGTCCGTCAGCGCACAGACCCGGCCAAAAGTGCCGCCTACAAGAGCATCCCACGCAAGTATTGATGACGCGGGAGAAGACATGACAGACATTCCCAAGGGCTTGCTTGCCGGACTCGTAGCCACCGTCGTGCTGTCGTTGCTGATAGTAATGAAGGCGCTGATGGGTGTCATGCCGCAACGCCCGACATGCCACTCATCGGCTGGATCGCGCACTTCGTGATCGGCGGCGTCGCTTACCGTGACGGTGTTGACATCGCCGCGCTCGACTCGAAGCTGCCGGGAACGAGCCGCGTCGGGCACGGGACCATGCTCGGCGTGATCGGCTGGCTGATCATGATGGTCGTGTTGATGCCGATGGCCGGCGCCGGACTGTTTGGAATGGACATCGGCGCGATGGCTCCAATGATGACCCTCGTGTTGCACCTGATCTTCGATGCCGTTCTCGGCTGGGTCTATGGCCGCTCGGGCTCATCGCAGGATGTCTCGATTTCATGGTGTCGTGCTTGATTCGACTGCCCCAAAAAGACCTTGCCCAGAGGATTGACCATGCATGACCCCCTGACCCCACCGCGCGTCCTGCTGTTCGACGTTAACGAGACGCTGCTGGACATCGAGCCGCTGCATAAAGCAGTCGCCGAGGTCTTGCTGGACGATGACGCGGCCAAGTTATGGTTCACGACGATGCTGCAGTATTCGCTCGTGATGACGGTCAGCGATCAGTACGCGTCGTTCGGCGACATTGGTGCAGCGGTTCTTCAGATGCTCGCCCGAAATCGCGACGTCGTTGTGAAGGCGGAAGACGCAAAGCAGGTGCTGAGCGTGATTCGCACGCTGCCGCCACATCCCGACGTCAGGCCCGCGCTCGAGCGGCTGAAAATGCGCGGCATCCGACTCGCGACCCTCACGAACTCTTCTCAGGAGGTCGTCGAGGCGCAGATGAGGCATGCCGGCCTCGACGGCTTCTTCGAACGCATGTTGAGCGTGGAGCAGCCGCGCCGGTTCAAACCCCATCGAGCCGTTTACGAATGGGCGGCTGGTGAAATGGGTGTCGCCCCAGGCGAGTGCATGCTTGTGGCGGCCCACGGATGGGACGTAGCTGGCGCAAAATGGGCCGGCCTTCGGGCCGCTTTCATCGCGCGCGAAGGCCAGCAGATGTTCCCACTGGCCGAAACGCCCGAGGTCGACACGGCCGATCTGCTCGGCTTCGCCGAAAAACTGTTCCCCGCTCCGGAGGGGAGCGTGAAGGTCGAGGCATGAGGAGCACGACATGAGCAACCGCCAGTCCGTCGCGGAGTTTGACGTCGCCGTGATCGGCGCCGGCCAGGCCGGACCGATTCTGGCCATGACGCTGGCTGGGCGTGGAGAGAAAGTTGCCCTGATCGAAGGGGGGCTGGTCGGCGGCTCGTGCGTCAATCACGGTTGCACGCCGACCAAGACCCTCCGCAAGAGCGCGCGGGTCGCGCATTTGGCGGCCCGTGCGGGCGACTTCGGCATCCAGGCCGGGACAGTGGAAGTCGACTTCGCGGCCGCAATGGGGCGTATGCAGCAGCGGGTCGACGAGTCGCGCGCAGGGCTGGAAAAATCGATCGCCTCGCAGCACGGTCTGACCTTGCTGCGAGGCTGGGGCGCCTTTGCGGGCCGAGCCGGTGACCGCTTCGAGCTGACTGCAGGTGACCAGACACTGCGGGCCGCGCGGGTCTTCCTCAACACCGGCACCCGAGCATTCATCCCGCCACTGCCGGGCATCGATGATGTGCCGCACCTGGACAACGTCAGCCTGCTTCAGCTGCGTGACCGTCCGCGCCATCTGATCATCATCGGCGGCAGTTATATCGGCCTCGAAATGGGGCAAATCTTTCGCCGTCTCGGCAGCGACGTCACCGTGATCGAGACCGACCCGCGCATCGCCGGCCGCGAGAACGCGGCGGTCTCCAAGGCCCTTACCGAGATGCTGCAGGCAGAGGGCATCCGCTTCCACACCGGCAACAAGGTCGAGCGGGTGGAGAAGCGCGGGCAAAGGCATTCCGATGCCGGGATCGCCGTGACCGTGGGTGGGCAGCGGGTCGAAGGCTCGCACCTGCTGGTCGCCACCGGGCGCAGCCCGAACACCGAGCGCCTCAACCTGGCTGCGGTCGGGGTAGAGACCGACGAGCGCGGCTTCGTGCCGACCAATGGCAAGCTGGAAACGAATGTGCCGGGCATCTGGGCAGTCGGCGACATCAACAAGCGCGGTGCCTTCACCCACACCAGCTACCAGGACGGCCAGATCGTGCTGGCCAATCTCAAGGGCGTTGCACGTTCCGCCGATGGCCGGGTATCGACCTATGCGATGTACACCGATCCGCCGCTGGGCCGGGTCGGCCTGTCGGAGGCGCAGGCGAGAGAGTCGGGCCGCGCCACGCTGGTGGCGAATTTTCAGATGAAGGACGTCAGCCGGGCCAAGGAGGAGAGCGAGACCGCGGGCCTGATGCAGATTCTGGTCGACCAGCAAAGCGAAGAGATCGTCGGTGCATCGCTGCTGGGGTTCGGGTGCGATGAGGTGATCCAGGTGATCAGCAATTTCATGGCCACCGGCGCTTGCTACCAGGTGCTGCGCGATGCCTTGCCGATCCATCCCACGGTCGCCGAATTCTTGCCCTTCATGTTGAACAAGCTCGAGCCGCTGGAATAGCGCCGCCCGGCTGTAAAGAGTTTGAAAGATGACTTTCGAGCCGCCTGCCTTTCACCAACCTGTCCGAACACGGCGCGCTGCTGTCGGCCTGCCCAGTCTTCAGACCGGCCGATGCGCTGACTCATCGGTGATCGTCTGCGGCGTCGGAGAATTTGTGGACCGCAGGATCAGACCAACGAAGTTCTGACGGCGGAACCCCTGGACGGCCCTTTCAGAACCAGCCGTTCACGGCCGGCAAGTCCCGGCCAGCTGCTGTCGCTGACCACCGGCAGCTGTCAGTCTGTACACCCAAACAGTTTTTACAGGGCGGGCAACGTCGACGAAAGCGAGTGGGCCGTGTCAACCTGAATCCGGCAGTTACCCCGTTGACGGCAGCGCGTTCGGGGGCTTGAACCGCTCGATAGTCGCTGCAATCTTGTCGCTGACGCAGCGCAGCAGCACCGCCCACCGGTCCGTTGTCTTGAACTGCTCCGCAGCATCCTTGACGTGCTGCAAGGCCGCACGAATGTTGGCGATTGGCGATCAGAGCAAGCCGACCTGGCCGTGCAGCGGCGTGAGATGCAGCGTCGTCTGCCGTGCGCCGTGGGTCGCCCGGCCGACGACGGGTCTTCCATCAACTGGCAGCCTTGGCTGTCGGGCCGGCTCGTGTCCTGGCTCTCGAACTGCCTGGCCACCAGGCGCTGCACGTTGGCCGTCTGGCGCAGCCGCAGCAGGTATGGCTGCTTGCGGCTCTCCAGCTCCAGCAGGATGCCTTCGTTGCATGCACAGAACGGCGAAGGCCAGGCTGTGCCCGTCTTTGCGTACCCCGAGTCGCCCCGCACCAGCGCCGGACGCCTGTCCTGCAGTTCGTCCAGCAGCCGCGCCAGCGCCGTCTTGGCGTGCACGCTGGTGTGGTGTTTGCCTGAGCTGACCTGCACGTCCCATACCAGGCGAAGGTTGCCAACCCGGAAGGTGTGCGGCACGTGGCTGGGCCGATCAGGCTTGCTGGGGTTGTAGCGCCGCTCCGCGCCCTTCTGGCGGCCGTACAGCGGCTTGATGCTGGCGTCGATGTCCGGCACCCACGGCCGGCCCAAGGCCTCACGCACGGAGTGCCACGGACTGCATCAGCGCGGGCCTCATCCACGCCGCGCTGGCGCTTTCGTCGATGCGCTCCAGCGCGCGGCGCAAGGCGTCTTCGCTGAGGACCTTGCTCATACCCAGCGCTTGGGCCGCCACCGCGTCGCCGCGCAACGCGGTGATGTGCGCGTACCGCCGATATCCAGCCAGCAAGCCCAGCATCAGCGTACCCAGCACGTCGCGTTTATCCGGTGCGTGGCTACTGCGGTACGCCAGCGGGCAAGCCGACACCCAGCTTTCGAACACGCCAGAGGCGGCCAAGAACTCGGCGAAAAAGAACAACTGGCCGTGCGGCGTGGCCGCCGCACCCCGGTCCCAGCGCAGGTGCATGCGCCCGCCCAAGGTGTCCATCACCAGCGGCGTATCGCCACCATCGGCGCTCTCGGCCAGAGCCACTTTTTGCTTGCGTTCGGCTCACCCATCGGGTGAGTCCGCCAAATCAACCCATCACCGCGCCAGTGCTGGCTTCCCGAGGCTTTCGCCTCGGGCAACTACTTTTTCTAGGGTCAACCTCAACGCGCCCGTCGGCACTGACTTTGTGTGGCGGCCAATCTGAGCCGGTGCATGTGCCACGGCGTGCGCACCTGTGCGCCAGATTTGCCGGTCAATGCGCCGCCTTCGAGAGCGGATAGCGCCGGCTTTGCCTTGCATTTCTGGCGCTTCGCGGTGGGGGCGCCGCACAGAATGAGATGGCCCTGCATGCACGCTGCGGTGCCGCGCACGCCGTGCGCGGGTTCTGTCGCAGCTCCGCCCGCCCATGTCCGCTGTCCTGTCCCCCCCACGCACCGCGCCCGCTGTTGCAGCGCCTGCCACACCCGTAGGCAGCAGCACCGGCGTGGCGCCGGCCGAACAGGCGCTGGATCTGCTGGCGCGCGTGCTTGACGCACGTTCGCTGGACGCTGCGGCTCATGCCTTGGTCACGGCCCTGGCCGCGCAAACCGGGCTGGCACGCGCGACGCTGGGATGGCACGACTGCGGCCGCACACGGCTGCTGGCCAGTTCACAGCTTGAACTGGCGCGCACGCCGCCCGATCTGTCGCAGCGCCTGCTCGGGGCGATGGACGAGGCGCTGGACCAGGCCACAACATTGGCCTGGCCGCAGGCCGGCGACGGTTCGGCGCTGATCTGCCTGGAGCAACGCGCCCTGCAGCAGCTGGCAGGCGGCGCCGTGGCCACCGTGCCGCTGGGCCGCCAGGGCGAAGCCTTCGCCGCGCTGTGCGTCGAACGCGAAACGGCGCTGCCGTTCACCGCCGCTGAACTGCGCACGCTGGAACAGCTGTTGTCGCTGGCCGCGCCGGCCCTGCAGTGGATGGACCAGGGCGCCCAGCCCTGGACCCGGAGCGCGCGGCGTGAACTCGCCCAGGCCTGGCAGGCGCTGCGCCAGCCCGAACGCAAGACCACGCGCCGGCTGGCTGCCGTCGGTGTGCTGGCGCTGCTGTTGCTGGCGCTGCTGCCGTTGCCGCGTGAGGTCGCCGGTCGCGCACGTGTCGAAGGCGCGCAACAGCGCGTGCTGGTGGCCCCGGCCGACGGCTTCGTCAAGCGCACGCTGGTGCGCCCTGGCGACCAGGTGCTGGCCGGGCAGACCCTGGTCGACCTGCTCGATGGCGACCTGCGGCTGGAACGCGAACGCTGGAGCAGCCAGCTCGCGCAGCACGAGAACGCCTATGCCGCGGCGATGGCCAAGTCCGACCGTACCGCCGCGTCGACGAGTCTGGCGCGCATCAGCGAAGCGCAGTCGCAGCTGGCGCTGGTGGACGAACAACTGGACCGCGGCACGGTGGTCGCGCCCTTCGACGCGCTGGTTATCCAGGGCGACCTGAGTCAATCGATCGGTGCGCCGGTGCGCCAGGGCGACACGCTGCTGACCCTGGCCAGCACCGGCCGCCACCGCGTCATCGTCGACGTCGACGAGGTCGACATCGCACGCGTGCAAACCGGCCAGTCCGGCACGCTGTCGCTGTCGTCGCTGCCCTGGAACAGCGAGGACCTTGTCGTCGAGCGCATCACGCCACTGGCCCGTGCCGTGGACGGGCGCAACGTGTTCGAAGTCGAGGCCCGGCTGCTGGCGCCCAGCCCGCACATCCGACCCGGCCTGCTCGGTCGCGCGCACATCACCGTGGGCCGGCAGCCGCCGCTGTGGGCCTGGCTGGGCCAGGCACTGCAGCGCGCACGCGTGGCCTGGTGGTCCTGGCTGGGCTAGCCGATGAGCACCCTGCACAGCCCCCGCTGGCACCGCGTGGCCGAACTGCGACCGCGCCTGTCGCCCTTGCTGCAACTGCGCCGGCAGCGCCTGCGCGGCGAACGCTGGATGCTGCTGGCCGACCCCGCAGGCGGGCGCAGCGTGCGCCTGAACGCCAGTGCCTACGCGCTGGCGGCGCGCCTGGACGGCCAGCGCAGTTTGCAACAGTTGTGGGATTGGCAACTGGCGCAGCCCGGCGACCCAGCGACCCAGGACGAGATCATCGGCATGCTGGCGCAGCTGCGCGAGGCCGCGCTGGTGCAGCTCGAAGCCACAGCAGACTTCGACCGCCTGCTGCCGCATCTGCAGCAGGTTGCCGCACCGCGCGGCCGGCGCAGCCTGCTGGCCTGGCGCATTCCGCTGGCCGATCCGAGCCGGCTGCTGGACCGCCTGCAAGGCCTGGCGCCGCTGCTGTTTTCGCGCACCGCCGCGCTGCTGTGGGCGCTGGCGCTGGCGCTGCTGATCGTGCTGGCGGCTCAGAATGCGCCCGAACTCTGGGCGCACGGCCAGCGCTGGCTGGCCACGCCGCGTTTTGCGCTGCTGGCCGCCCTGCTGTATGTGCCTATCAAGCTGGTGCATGAACTGGCCCATGGGCTGGCCGTGCGGCGCTGGGGCGGCACCGTGCACGAAGCCGGTGTCACGCTGATGCTGGGCCTGCCGGTACCGTATGTCGACGCGTCGGCGGCCACCGCTTTCGTGCAGCGGCGCCAGCGCGTCATCGTCAGCGCCGCCGGGATCATGGCCGAGCTCGCCATCGCTGCGCTGTCGCTGTCGCTGTGGCTGTGGCTGGGCGATGGCTGGGCGCGAGACGCCGCCTTCGTCGCGCTGACGATCACCGGCGTGTCCACGCTGCTCTTCAACGCCAACCCCTTGCAGCGGCTGGACGGCTACTTCATCGCCACCGACCTGCTGCAACTGCCCAACCTGGCCACGCGCAGCCGTGCCTGGTGGTTGGACCGGCTGCAACGCGGCCTGCTGCGACTGCCTGATGCCGAGCCGATGGCGGTGGCGCGCGGCGAGACACCGTGGCTGGCCGCCTACGCGCCGCTGTCATGGGCCTGGGGCGGTGTTGTTGCCGCGCTGGCCGTGGCCTGGCTGGGACATCTGTCGCTGGTGCTGGGCCTCAGCGCTGCGGCACTGCTGGCCTGGCAGCTGGGCCTGCGCCCGGCGCTGACGCTGTTTGGCCAGCTGCGGCGCACGGCGCTGGCCTGCGAAGGCCCAACGCAGCGCTGGCGCCGGCTGGTTCTGGGTGGCGGGGTGGCGGTCGTCGTGTTGCTGGCGCTGCCGCTGCCGCAGCGATTGATGGTGCAGGGAGTCGTCTGGCCCCCCGACCAGGCGCAGTTGCGCGCGCAGGAAGACGGTTTCGTCGCCCACGTGTTCGTCACCGACGGCCAGTTCGTGCAGGCCGGCGATGTCGTGCTCGAGCTTGCCAACCCGACGCTGAACGCCGGCCTGGCGTCCCAGCAGGCCCGTGTGCAGGCGCTGGAAGCCGCGCTGTTCGACGCCCAGCCCGGTCATGGCGCCGCAGCGGGCGACAGCCGCGCCGAGCTCACGGCCGCGCAGGCCGAACTGCAACGCCTGAGCGACCGCCGCGCTGCGCTGGCACTGCGCGCCGAAACCGCGGGCCGTGTCGCCCTGCCGCAGGCCAGTGACCTGCCGGGGCAATACGTGCGGCGCGGCCGCCTACTTGGCCAGGTGCTGGGCAGTGGCGCCGGCACCGTGCGCATGGCCCTGCCCGAGGCCGATGCCCGCCTGCTGCGGCAGGTGGCCACTGCGGCCGGCGTGCGCCTGGCCAGCGCGCCGGGCACGCTGCGCCAGGGGACACTGGTGCGCGATGCCGGCGGCGCCACGCTGCAGCTGCCCAGCGCCGCGCTGAGCGCACGCCACGGCGGCAGCATTGCCACCGACCCGCAGGACCCCGACGACCTGCGGCCGCTGCAGCCCGTGGTCGTTCTGGACCTGCGCCTGGAAGCGGAGCCCGCCGCAGGCCGCGGCGTCGCTGAACGAGCAGGCGAAAGAATAGGCGAGCGCATGGGCGAACGCATGGGCGAACGCATCGGCGAACGCGCCTGGGTGCGCCTGGACGCCGGCTTCGCGCCGCTGGGCGTACAGGCTGCGCTGGCCCTGCAGCAGCAGGTACGGCAGCGCTTCAATCCGCAGTTCTGAAGGCCGCCGTGCACACGCTGAGCCAGATCCTGCCCGTGCCCGGACCTGTGTGGGGCAGCTACCCGACACGCGCCGATGATGACCGCGCGCCGCCGTGGCGCGCGCCGCAGCTGCACAGCGCGCTGTCGCAGTGCCGCCGCATTGCCACGCAGGCGGCAGCGCATGCCCAGGCATGGCGCCAACTGGACGGATTGCAACGTCAGCAGGCTTTGGGCGCGCTGCGCCTGCAACTGCGGCGCGACGGTCTGCGCAGCGACGCCGTGGCGCGGGCCTTGGGCGCGGCCGCGGGCTGCGCGGCCGAAACCCTGCAGCTGACGCCCCGACCGGTGCAGCTGATCGCCGCCGCAGCCCTGCTGGACAACCGCATGGCCGAGATGGCCACTGGCGAAGGCAAGACGCTGGCGGTCGGGCTGGCGGCCGCGGTGGCGGCGCTGGCCGGTCTGCCGGTGCATGTGCTGACCGCCAACAGCTACCTCGCCGCCCGCGACGCCCAGCGGCTGGCGCCGCTGTTTCAGGCCCTGGGCCTGCGCGTGGCGGCCATCGCCCCCGATTCGCCCGAGGCGGCACGCCGCGCGGCCTATGCCCTGCCTATCGTCTACGCCACGGCCAAGGATGTGGCCTTCGACCAGCTGCGCGACCACCAGGCCGCCGCCGGCCGCACGCCCCTGCAGGCCGCTGCGGCACGGCTGGCGAAACGGATGGGACAGGCGGAGCGGGCAGGTCCAGCCGGGGTCGAGCCCCCCCAGCCGTTGCTGCGCGGCCTGTGCATGGCCCTGCTGGACGAGGCGGACAGCATCCTGCTCGACGAGGCCGAAGTCCCCCTGGTGCTGTCGCATGCCGTTGCGCATGCGGCGCGGCGCGCCTTCCTGTGGCAGGCCCTGTCACTGGCACGCCTGCTGGTGGCGGGCGTCGACTTCAGCGTGCAAGCCGCCGACCGCAGCGCCACCCTGCTGGCGGCCGGCGAGGAACGCCTGGCCAGCCTGGCACAGCACCTGGGCGGCCCATGGCAGCGCCCGCGCTACCGGCGCGAAGCGCTGCAGGTCGCCCTGGTCGCGCTGCATGTGCTGAAGCGCGACCTGCACTACGTCGTCACTGCCGACAAGATCGAGCTGCTGGACCCGATCACCGGCCGCATCGCCGCCGGCCGTGTCTGGTCGCGCGGCCTGCACACCGTGGTGGCGCTGAAGGAGGGCCTGGCCGCGCCGCCAGAAACCGAGACACTGGCGCAGACCACTTTCCAGCGCTTCTTCCGACGTTACTGGCGCCTGGGCGGCATCAGCGGCACGCTCTGGGAAGCGCGCGCCGAGTTGCGTGCCGTCTATGGCACCGACGTGGTGCGTGTGCCCCTGCACCGGCCCTGCCTGCGCCGCACGCTGGCAGCGCGCCACTTCGGCAGCGCAGACGTACGCTGGGCCGCCGTGGCCGAACAGGCCGCCACGCTGCAGGCCACAGGCCGCCCGCTGCTCGTCGGCACCGACAGCGTCGCCGATTCGCTGCTGCTGTCTGCGCAACTGCAGACGCGCGGCATCGCGCACAGCGTGCTGAACGCGCTGAACCACGCGCAAGAAGCCGACATCGTGGCCGCCGCCGGCTGGGCCGGTGCCGTCACTGTGGCCACGCGCATGGCCGGGCGTGGCACCGACATCGAACTCGACAGCGCCGCACGCGCCGCTGGCGGCCTGCATGTGCTGTGCTGCCAGGACAACGCCTCGGCCCGGCTGGACCGCCAACTCGCCGGGCGTGCAGCACGTCATGGCGACCCCGGCAGCGTGGCTTTCTGGCCGCTGCAAAGCCCTTCCCCTTCACTTCTGGCAACGGGCGCCGATAAGAAAGCATCATGGAAAGCCACACTCTTCACCCCTCGGTGGGCTTTCGGTGCGCGCGCGCTGAAAGCCTGGAAGCAGCGTCGCGAGGAACGCCGCCGCGCTGTCCTGCGTCGCCAATTGCTCGAGCACGACCTGCACTGGGAGCGCCGTCTGTCGTTCAGTGGCCGGGCCGCATGAGTGCAGCCTCGGTGCTGGCAGCGGCGGCCACGCTCGCGCTCGCCTCTTCAGCGTCCTGGGCCGCCAGGCCGACACCGGCAGCCAAGCCCATGGGCTGCCTGATCGAACCCGATCAGGTGGCCGAAGTCGGCTCGCAGGTGGTGGGTCTGGTCGAGCGCATTCATGTCGAGCGCGGGCAGAAAGTCGCCGCCGGCGAACCGCTGCTGAACCTGCGTGCCGATGTCGAACGCGCAAACGTCAGCGCAGCGCAGGTGCGCGCCCGCGTCGATGCCGACGTGCTGGCAGCCACCGCTGCGCTGGATCTGGCCGGACAGAAGGTCAAGCGCGCCGAGGCACTGGTCATGCAAGGCTTCATCTCCAGCCAGGCCGTCGAACAGGCGCGCGGAGAGGCCGAGGTGGCACGGCAAAGGCTGCGTCAGGTACGCGGCCAGCAGGACGTCTGGAAAGGTGAGCAACGCGTCGCCGATGCCCAGCTGGCTCTGCGCACCGTGCGCAGCCCGTTCGCCGGCGTGGTCGTCGAACGCTATGTCAATGTAGGCGAGCGTGTCGAAGACCGGCCACTGATGCGCGTGGCGGTCATCAACCCGCTGCGCGTGGAACTGATGGTGCCGACCGCGCTGTACGGCAGCATGGCGACGGGCGACAAGGTGTCGATCCGCCCCGAGCTGCCGGGCGTCGAAGCTGTCACTGCGACCGTCAAGCACGTCGACAAGGTGCTCGACGCCGCCAGCAACAGCTTCCGTGTGCGCCTGAGCCTGCCGAACCCGGACGACCGGCTGCCCGCCGGCTTGCGCTGCAAGGTCGTGCTGCCGGCCGGCGCGGGGGCAGGCGCGGCTGCCGAAGCCTCTGTGCCCGGCTCAGCCGGCCCAGCCGGCGCACTGCGGCCGGTCTCGGCCACGCAGCGTTCGCCCGCCGCGGCGCCGCCAAAGCTCTGACTTCACCGCGCTGACCTGCGCCGCAGACCGCCCATGACGCTTCATTCTTCGCGCTGGCTCGCCGAGCCCATGGAGCCGCGCATCCTTCACTCGGCCGACCTGCCCTTGCCGGGCTGGAGCGCTGGCGCGCTCGGCAGCATGGCGCTGCATGACGACGCCTCTCCAGGCAGCACCTCTGCCCGCTCGTCTGTCAGCACGCCGGCCAGCCCTACGTCCCATGCCGAGATTGTCTTCGTCGACGCCACGTTGCCCGATGCTGCATCGCTGGTGGCCGACCTGCAGGCGCAACGCAGCGCCGGCCGCCCGATCGAGGTCGTCATCATCGCCGCCGGCAGCGACGGCCTGACGACGATCAGCGACACCCTGGCAGCGCGCCGCGACATCAACCAGGTACATGTGCTGGCGCATGGCAGCGACGGCCAGATGCAGTTGGGCACGGCGCGCCTGGATGCCGCTACCCTGCTGCAGCGTGCCGACGAAGTGGCCGCCTGGAGCAACGCCCTGACGGCCGACGCCGACCTGCTGCTCTACGGCTGCGAGCTGGCGCAGACCGCCGTCGGCCAGCGCCTGGTGCGGGACCTGGCTCTGCTCACCGGCGCCGATGTCGCGGCCAGCATCGACCTCACGGGTGCGGCCAGTACAGGCGGCAACTGGGCGCTCGAATACCGCAGCGGCAGCATCGAAGCGCGCATCGCGCCCAGCCTGTGGCAGCAGACACAGTGGAGCGGGGTGCTCGCCACCTACACCGTCACCACCACCGCCGACGGCATCGGCAGCAGCCTGCTGGTGGGCTCGCTGCGCTGGGCCATCAGCCAGGCTAACGCGAACCCCGGCGCCGACCGCATCGAATTTGCCGTCAACGGCACGTTCAGCATCGCGCCCGGGTCGAAGGACGGCAACGACAACAAGGACGGCGACTTCGACATCAACGGCCTGGTCGATATCGTCGGCAACGGCAGCGGCAGCACCATCCTCAACGGCAATGGCATCGACCGCGTGCTCGACATCCGCAGCGGTACGGTCAGTCTCAGCGGGCTGACGGTGCAGGGCGGGGTTCAAAGCACCGGTGGCGGCATCCGCATTGCGGGCTCGGCCCAGGTCACCCTGACCGACGTGGTGGTGCAGTCCAACTTCGGCAATGGCAACAGCAAGGGCGGCGGCATTTACAACGACGGCAGCCTGACGCTGCGCCGCGTGCTCATCGCGAACAACGGCAGTGCCGGCACGGGCGACATCGACGGTGCCGGCATCTACAACAAGAGCGGTGCCACCCTCGATGCGCAGGACGTCGAGATCCGCAACAACCATGCTGGCACCAAAGACGGTGGTGGCATCCATGCGGACGGTGGCTCGGTGCTGCTGACGAATGTCACCCTGGCCGATAACCAGGCCCACCTTGGCGGCGGCCTCTTCAACAAGGGCAACGACACGCGACTCGTCAACGCCACGCTCAGCGGCAACCAGGCAGTTGACAAGGGTGGCGCGCTGTGGACCGACGACCGGCTGATCCTCGACCATGTGACCGTGGTCAACAACCTGGCGGGTGGGCTGCTGGGCAGCGGCGGTGGCTTGTACGACGATGATGGCGATGCCGTGGTCGGCAACTCGATCTTTGCCGGCAACAGCAGCGGCAACTTCGGCGGCGACAGAAGCACCTCGGCCGGCTACAACCTCGTCGACGACGCCAGCTCGGGTTTCAACGCCACCGGCGACCGGATCGTCCTGTTCGCCAGCCTGGGCTTGGGCGGCCTGGCGGACAACGGTGGCTACACGCGCACGGTCGCCATCGCTGCGGGCAGCTCGGCGCGCGATGGCGCCAATCCGGTCAGCGCGCTGACCACCGACCAGCGCGGCATCGCCTTCTTCGGCGGGCGTGCCGACATCGGCGCCTACGAATACAACCCCTTCAGCTTCGCGCCGACGATCGGCACGGTCGCCGACCAGACCCTGAACGAAGACACGACGCTGGCGCCAGTCAGCTTCACCATCGGCGACCGCGAAACCGCGCCGGGCAGCCTGGTGGTGACGGCCACTTCCAGCAACGCGGTAATGATTCCCAACGCGAACATCGTGCTCGGCGGCTCGGGCGCCAGCCGCAGCATCAGCCTGACGCCGGCAGCTGACGCCTCTGGCGGGCCCGCGACGATCACGATCACGGTGTCAGACGGCACCAACGCCACCAGCACGACCTTCAAGGTGACCGTGCTGCCGGTGAACGACTTGCCCAGCGGCAGCGTCACCCTCAGCGGCACGGCCGAGCAAGGCCAGACGCTGACAGCATCGAACACGCTGTCCGACCCCGAAGGCTTGGGCACTATGAGCTACCTGTGGCTGGCCGACGGCAGCGCGATCAGTGGCGCTACGGGCAGCACGCTGCTACTCACCCAGGCACAGGTGGGCAAGCTGATCAGTGTCAGGGCGCGCTACACCGATGGCATGGGCACGGCCGAGAGCAGCACCAGTGCTGCGACCGCTCCCGTGGCCAACGTCAACGATGCGCCTACCGGCAGCGTGACGATCTTCGGCAGCGTCACCAACGGCTCGACACTCACCGTGTCGAATTCGCTGGCCGATGCCGACGGCCTGGGCCCCATTACCTACCAGTGGGCAGCCGGCGGGACCGACATTGCCGGCGCGACGGGCAACAGCTACACCCTTGGGCCCGCCGAGGGGGGCCAGTCAATCACCGTGCGCGCGAGCTACGTCGACCGTTACGGCACCAGTGAGAGCATCACCAGCGCCGGCACGGCACCAGTGACCAGCACCAACTTCGCTCCGACCGGCACGGTGACCATCGCCGGACTGGCCGCGCAGGGTGCAACGCTGACAGCAAGCAACACCTTGGCCGATCCTGATGGCCTGGGCACCATCGGCTACCAGTGGCTGGCCGACGGCATCGCCATCGGTGGCGCCACCACCGATTCGCTGCTGCCTGGGCAGACCCACGTCGGTCGTTTGATCAGCGTCGTGGCCAGCTATACCGATGCATTCGGAACTGCCGAGAGCGCAAGCAGCTCCAGCACGGCGGCCGTGGCCAATGTCAACGATCTGCCCACGGGCAACGTCACGCTCAGCGGCACGCCGACGCAAGGCCAGACGCTCACCGCGGCCAACACCCTGGCCGACGCCGACGGGTTGGGCAGCATCGGCTACCAGTGGTTCGCCGACGGCATCGCCATCGGTGGCGCCACCGGCAACACGCTGCTGCTCGCGCAGGCGCAGGTCGCCAAGCTCATCAGCGTCACGGCCAGCTACGTTGACGGTTTCGGTACACCCGAGAGCGTGACCAGCCTGGCCACTGCAGCAGTGGCCAACGTCAACGATCTGCCATCGGGCAGCGTCACGATCAATGGCACGGCAACGCAGGGTCAATTGCTGATCGCATCGCATTCGATGGTCGATCCCGATGGTCTGGGCACGATCACTTACCAATGGCTGGAAGACGGGCAGGTGATCGCCGGCGCCACCAGCGATTCCCTGTTTCTGGAGCAGTCACATGTCGGCCGCGGCATCAGCGTCAGTGCCAGCTACATCGACGGCTTCGGCACCGCCGAGAGCAGGACCAGCCTGGCCACCGCTGCAGTGTTCAATATCAACGACGCGCCAACAGGCAACGTCAGCATCGACGGCACGCCGACGCAAGGCCAGACGCTCACCGCGGCCAACACCCTGGCCGACGCCGACGGATTGGGCAGCATCGGCTACCAGTGGTTCGCCGGCGGCGTCGCCATCGGTGGCGCCAGCGGCAACACGCTGCTGCTCACGCAGGCGCAAGTGGGCAAGCTCATCAGCGCCACGGCCAGCTACACCGACGGCTTCGGCAACGCAGCGAGCGTGAGCAGCCTGGCCACCGCTGCAGTCGCCAATATCAACGACGCGCCAACAGGCAACGTCAGCATCGGCGGCACGCCTACGCAAGGCCAGACGCTGACTGCCGCGAACAGCTTGGCCGACGACGATGGCCTGGGCAGCATCGGCTACCAGTGGTTCGCCGGCGGCGTCGCCATCGGTGGCGCCAGCGGCAATACGCTGCCGCTCACGCAGGCGCAGGTCGGTAAAGTCATCAGCGTCACGGCCAGCTACACCGACGGCTTCGGCAACGCAGCGAGCGTGAGCAGCCTGGCCACCGCTGCAGTCGCCAATGTCAACGACGCGCCAACAGGCAACGTCAGCATCGGCGGCGTGTCTACGCAAGGCCAGACGCTGACTGCCGCGAACAGCTTGGCCGACGACGATGGCCTGGGCAGCATCGGCTACCAGTGGTTCGCCGGCGGCGTCGCCATCGGTGGCGCCAGCGGCAACACGCTGCTGCTCACGCAGGGGCAGGTCGGTAAAGTCATCAGCGTCACGGCCAGCTACACCGACGGCTTCGGCACCGCAGAGAGCGTGAGCAGCCTGGCCACCGCTGCAGTGGCCAATGTCAACGACGCGCCAACAGGCAACGTCAGCATTGGCGGCACTCTGACGCAAGGCCAGACGCTGACTGCCGCGAACACCCTGGCCGACGCCGACGGCCTGGGCAGCATCGGCTACCAGTGGTTCGCCGGCGGCAGCGCGATCACCGGTGCCACCGGAAGCACGCTGTTGCTCACCCAAGCGCAGGTCAACAAGCCCATCAGCGTCACGGCCAGCTACGTCGACGGTTTCGGAACTGCCGAAGTGGTGCGCAGCGCTGTCACGGCCTCCGTGACACCGCGCCAGGAGGCGCCGTCACTGCTGGGCAGCATTCCCGATATGACCGTCCGCGAGGATGAGCCCTGGCGCTTCACGCTGCCCGCCGACCTCTTCTCGCGCGCCAGCACGGGTGAAGCACTGAGCCTGCGCGCGACGACGGACAGCGGCAGCGCCCTCCCGGGCTGGCTGCGCTTCGACGCTGCCACCGGCATCTTCAGCGGCACGCCGACGAACGACGATGTGGGCAGCGTGTCGGTGCGAGTCACGGCCACCGACCGCGAGGGTCGATCGGCGACGGGCGACTTCGGGCTCCGCATCGAGAACACCAACGACGCACCGCTGCTGGCACAGCCGCTGGCGCCGCAGTCCGTGCGCATCAATGTCCCCATGAGCTTCCAGTTGCCGGCGGCGAGCTTTGTCGATGCGGACGTCGGTGACACGCTGCGCTACCAGGCCACGCTGGCTGACGGCTCGGCGCTGCCGAACTGGCTGCACTTCGACGCCGCACGCGGCCTTTTCACCGCCGACCCTGGCCCGGGCGCCATCGGTCAGATCCTTTTGCGCGTGACGGCCACCGATGCCGCAGGCGCCACCGCGCAAGGCCTTTTCGCCTTCACGGTGAGTGCTTCCGTCGTCCTGCCGCCGCCAGTGGCAGCCGAACCCGCGCCGCCACCGGTCGCAGCGTTGGCGCCCGAAGACGCCCCTGCCGCCGAAGACAAGCCGCAGGCTGCCACACCGTCGCCCTCTGCAGCCTCCACACCGGGCATGCCCGGCGGCGGGCTGCTGGAAGCGTCTGGCCCGCTGTCGCCTTCTGCGACCGACGACGCCGGGCCCGCACGCGCCGCGGCTCCGACCGACGAGGCACCGCGCAATGTCAACGTCAGCCGCGCCGACGACGTGCTGGCCGAAGCCGTGGTGCCGCAATACACCGATCTCCTGGCCGCACCCCTGATGCAGCTGTTGCAGAACGACGACCTGCTGCACGAATTCGACGAGTTGCAGCGCCAGATGGCCGAGGGCAGCCTAGACCAACGCAGCGTCCTCGCCTCGAGCATCGCCGTCACCAGCGGCTTGTCGATCGGCTATGTCGTCTGGCTGGTGCGGGGCGGCGTCCTGGCGAGCTCGATGCTGTCCGCGTTGCCGGCCTGGAAGTTGATCGACCCGCTCCCGGTCCTGGCCGCTGCTGGCGCGGTCAAGCGGCACCGCGGCCCACCTGCGGCCGACGCCGACAGCGATGTCGAAAGGCTCTTCGACAGGCCCGAGCCACAGGCGCCACGTGCAACGTCGAAGGAACCCCCAGCCGAGGTCGCGTCACGCGTCGCCGATCCCACCGCGGCGATGGAGCAACCATGATGAAGAGACTGCTCGCCAGACGTTGGCTGTCGACGCGGATGTACCTGGTGGTGGGTCTGTCGGCCTTGGCTGTCAGCGTGGTGCTCGCCGCCACCTTCCTCGGCCTGGTGCCGGACGCCGAGACGCAAACGCGCCAGCACCGGACCGCGCTGGCCGAGACCATCGCCATCACCACGTCGGCCCTGCTCAACGACGCCGAGCCGGAAGCGCTGCTTGCGACGCTGTCGTTCCTGCGCGAGCGCAATCCCGCCCTGTTGTCGATCGGCGTGCGCGCTGAGAGCGGCGACCTGCTGATCGACCTCGGCGAGCATGCCGCACGCTGGTCGCCGGGCCCGCACGCCGCCTCCACCAGTGCCGAGATCATCGTGCCGGTGTGGCAGGCCGGGCAGGCCTGGGGCCGCATCGAACTGAGTTTCCAGCCGCTGCGCGCTGACGGCTGGCTGGGGCAGTTGCAGGAACCCAGCGTGAAGCTGGCGGCCTTCGTCTTCTTCGCCTGCGGGATGCTGTTTCTGGGCTATCTCAAACGCATGCTGCGCGAGCTGGATCCTTCCAGGGCCGTGCCGCAGCGGGTACAGGCGGCCTACGACACGCTCACCGAAGGTCTGCTGGTGCTGGACCCGAAAGGGACCATAGTCATGGCCAATGGCTCCGCCGGTCGCCTGCTCGACCCCGCGCACCCCGGCGCGCTGCTCTACCGCTCACCTTCGGATTTCAGCTGGGGCAGTCTCGACGGTGCGCCGCTCGCACGTGACGAGCTGCCGTGGGAACGCGCACTGGCCACGGGCCAGCCGCAGAACGATCAGTTCCTGACCGTCATCGACACCGCGGGCCTGCGCTATTCGCTGCGCGCGAACTGCTCACCCATGCTCGACGACCGGCGCCAGGCGCTGGCCTTCGTCATCAGCTTCCAGGACATCACCCAGCTCGAACGCCACCGCACGGAACTGAAGGCGGCCAAGGAGCACGCCGATGCCGCCAGCCAAGCCAAGAGCCAGTTCCTGGCCAACATGAGCCACGAGATCCGCACGCCGATGAACGCCATCCTCGGCTTCACCGAAGTGCTGCGGCGCGGTGGTCTGGCGCGCAGCGGCGACGCCGCCAGGCACCTGGACATCATCCACTCCAGCGGCAAACACCTGCTCAACCTGATCAACGACATCCTCGACCTGTCGAAAGTCGAATCCGGCCACCTGGAAGCCGAACGCACGCCTTTCGCGCCGCACGCCGTGGCACGCGAAGTCATCAAGACGCTGGCCGAGCGCGCGCAGCACAAGGCCCTGGCGCTGGACATCGAATTCCCGCAGGCGCTGCCGGCGCAGATCAGCGGCGACGCGGCCCGGCTGCGGCAGATCCTCACCAATCTGGTGGGCAACGCCATCAAGTTCACCGAGCGTGGCGGTGTGCGCGTAGTGTTGCGCATGCAGCCGCAGGCCGGCGCCATGCGCTACTGCATCGACGTCTGCGACAGCGGCATCGGTATCCCCACGGACAAGCTCGAATCGGTGTTCGAACCCTTCGTGCAGGCCGAGTCGTCGACGACACGCCGCTTCGGCGGCACCGGTCTGGGGCTGACCATCAGCCGCGGCTTTGCCCGCGCCATGGGGGGCGACATCGTCGCCAACAGCGTGCTGGGCCAGGGCACGACCTTCAGCGTCTGGCTGGACGCCGGCGACCTGTCGGCCACGCCGATGCTGCAGCCCGGGGCACTGGCCATCGAGGCCGACGGACCGGCTTCGACCCCACCGACGATGCGCTGGTCGTTCCCGAACGCCCAGGTGCTGGTGGTGGACGACGGCGCCGAAAACCGTCAGCTCGTGCGCGTGCTGCTGGAGGAAGTCGGATTGCGCGTGAGCGAAGCCGAAAACGGTCAGCTGGCGCTGGACGCTGTGGCCCAGGGTCGTTTCGATCTGGTGCTGATGGACATGCAGATGCCGGTGATGGACGGCCAGATGGCAACCCGGCTGCTGCGCGAGCGCGGCTGCCTGCTGCCGGTGATCGCACTCACCGCCAACGCGATGAAGGGTTTCGAACGTGAGCTGGAATCCAGCGGCTTCAGCGGCTACCTGACCAAGCCGATCGATATCGACGCGCTGCTGCAGGAGCTGGCGCAGCGCCTGGGTGGCAAGGCGGTCGCACTGGCAGAAGCCGAGGCCGAAGCCGAGGCCACGACTGAAGCCACGGCCGAACCCGAGATCCGGCTTGAGCGCGCAAGCGCAACCAGCGCAGACCGCACAGACCGCACAGACAGCGCAGACACTGCAGTCGACAAACCGCTGGTCTCGCGGCTGGCCAGCCATGCCAAGCTGGGTCGGATCGTGGCGCGTTTTGTGGAGCAGTTGCCGACCAAGCGGGCGCGGATGGAGGAAGCCGCAGCGCGCGGCGACATGGCCGAACTGGCTGCACTCGCGCACTGGCTCAAGGGGGCCGGGGGCAGCATGGGCTTCGACGCGCTGTTCGAACCGGCCAAGGCACTGGAAGTAGCGGCCCACGAGGACGATATCTCCGCCGCTCGCGTCACCCTGGACGACATCCGGCGCATCGAAGCGCGCATCCGCCTGGGCGCGGCTGTACCGCTCACCGCGCATGCAGAGGCCAGCGCATGAAGAACGACTTCTGGGCAGCGACACCGCCAGCGCCGCTGGACGGCGACGTAGAACCGGTCTCGCGCGACGGGGTGCTCGATGCCAAGGTGATGATGGTCGATGACGAGCCGCTGATGACCGACCTCATCGGCACCTACCTGGAAGACGAGGGCTACAGCAACTTCGTCGTCACCAACGACCCGCGAGATGCACTGGCGCTGCTGCGGCGCGAAGACCCGGACGTGCTGCTGCTCGACCTGATGATGCCCAAGCTGTCGGGCTTCGAGGTGCTGGAAGCCATCCGCGCCGACCGGACACTGCGCTACATCCCAGTCCTCGTGCTTACCGCCAGCACCGGCGCCGGCGCCAAGCTGCGCGCGCTGCGGCTGGGCGCCACCGATTTCCTGTCCAAGCCGGTGGACGAAAGCGAACTCGTGCTGCGCCTGCGCAACACGCTGGCCTTCTGCCAGTATCACAAGCAGCTGGTCAACTTCGACCGTGTGACACAGCTTCCCAATGCGCCGTTGTTCGACCGCAGCCTGGCGACGATGCTCGAACGTCGCGAGCTGATCGGCGGCATGGTGGCCCTGCTAAGCATTCAGGTGCCTGAATGCCGGCGTCTGAGCGAAAGCGTGGACCGGGTCGCGGCCGATGACTTCGTGCGCACGCTGGCGCAGCGGCTCGAACGCTTTGCACGCCATGAAGCCGGACCGGGCCTGCTGGCGATATCGGTCGACCGCGCACCGCGCGTGGCTCGGCTGGGTACCGACCAGTTCGGTCTGTTGTTGGAGGGTATGGCCGATGCCGACGCTGTCGAGACTACAGCCCAGCGGCTCGTCCGCCTGCTCGCCAACCCCATCGTGTTGGGCCTGCACGAGATCGTGCCCCATCCCTGGATCGGCATATCGATGTGTCCTGGCGACGGCGCGGATGCCAATGCGCTGCGCCGCAGCGCCGACCTGGCGGCCACACATGCGGGCATCCGGGGCGCGGTGCCGTACCAGTTCAGCTCGCCCGCCCTGAACCAGCGCTCGTACGAACGGCTGACGCTGGGCTCGCAACTGCGCGGCGCGGCGGAGCGCGGCGAACTGGTGTTGCACTACCAGCCCAAGGTCGACCTGCGCAGCGGGCGCATCGTCGGCGCCGAGGCCCTCGTGCGCTGGCAGCATCCTGAACACGGCCTGGTCCCCCCGGGTCGCTTCGTGCCGCTGGCCGAGGAACTGGGGCTCATTTCCAGCATCGGCGACTGGGTCATCCAGCAGTCCTGCCGCGACGCCGCGGCATGGACGAGCGCCGGCCTGGGCGAGCTTCGCGTGGCCATCAACGTCGCCAAGCCGCAGTTCACCAACGGTGAACTGGGCGGCGTGCTGCGCCGTGCGATCTTCGACAGTGGGGTGTCGGCGCAACGCCTGATCATCGAGCTCACCGAGAGCATGCTGATGGAAGACCTGGAAAGCGGCATGGCGCTGATGAACGACATCAAGGCACTCGGCGCTACGCTGTCGATCGACGACTTCGGCACCGGCTACTCGTCGCTGAGTTACCTGAAGCGCCTGCCACTGGACGAACTGAAGATCGACCGCTCCTTCGTCGTCGACCTGCCCGGGCAGCGCGCCGACCTGGCAGTGGTGCGCACGGTCATCGAGCTGGGCCACAGCCTGGGCATGTCGGTGACGGCCGAGGGTGTCGAGACCGAGCAGCAGCGCGACTGCCTGGCGCAACTGGGCTGCGACGTCTACCAGGGCTTCTTGTTCAGCCGACCGCTGCCGTCGGAGGGCCTGATGGCCTTGCTGCGAAAAGAGGCAACTAGGGCGCCCTGAGACTGGGCCCTGTTATGGAGAGACTGACGGGCGTGAAATGCTTGCTTCAGCGTCGACGCTACAACTTTGAGTCCTGAGCAAGTTACAGCACAACTTATCGAAGCAGGGCGCAAGCGGGTCAGCGGAACTTAGCCACTTGCTGGAGCGGAGCGCCAATGGCCGGCCACCAGGCCCCCGGCCACTTGCCACTTTGCCCTTGCCCCTTTCCCCTTTCCCCCCTCTTGATTCGAGCGTTCAGCGACCGCTTTTCGGCGGTGAATCGCTGGATTTCCACTTCTGCTCTGGGTCGACTGCCGGTAGCCGGTTTTCAGGCCTGACCGGCTGCTTGCCGTGCATTACCGGCTACACAACTTCGCCGAGCGCAAGAGCTTTGGCGCCTCAGCAGACCCATCGCAGCAACTCGTGTACGGGCCGATGAAGTCCCGTGAAATGGCGTGGCTGTCGCCAAGTCTTTGCCTCCAGTTTGGCACCCAGAGCAACCAATCTGGCGTCCTGCCTTTCCTGTGCAGTGTGGGTCAGGCTTCTGCGAGTTTCAAACGCTGCACCTTGCCGGAAGGACCGCGCGGCAGGTCGGCCATGAAGCGGATGTGGCGCGGCGTCTTGAAGCGGCCCAGCGTGGTCTCGCAGAAGTCGCGCAACTCGTCTTCGGTGGCGGCCATGCCTTCGCGCAGCACCACGCAGGCCAGAATTTCCTGGCCGTAATGCGTGTCGGGGATGCCGACGGCAGCGGCGTCCAGCACCGCCGGGTGCTTGAGCAGGGCCTCGTCGATCTCGCGCGGGGCGATGTTCTCGCCGCCCTTGATGATGAGTTCCTTGATGCGGCCGGTGACGAAGAAGAAGCCGTCGCTGTCGCGGTGGCCCAGGTCGCCGGTACGCAGCCAACCGTCGGGCGTGAACGCCGCAGCGGTGGCCTCTTCATTCTTGAAGTAGCCGCGCATCACGTTCGGTCCGCGGATGGCAAGTTCGCCCGTCTGGCCATCGGGCAGCGGGCGCAATTCGGCGTCGATGATCCGTGCCTCGCAGCCCGAGGCTCGGCCCACCGCGCCCAGTTTTCGTTGGGCCGGGTCCAGCGGATTGGAAAAACTCGGTGCCATGGTCTCCGTCAGGCCCATGGTCTCGATGACGCCGACGCCGAACTTGCGCTCGAAGCCGCGCAGGTGTTCGGGCGGCAGCGCGGCGCTGGCACTGCGGCAGAAACGCAGTGGCGAAAGATCGGCGGCCGGCCTTTCACCTTCCAGCAAATAGGAGACGATGGTGGGTACGACGTTGACCCACGTGCAGTGGTGGTTCACCGCCAGCTGCCAGAAGCGTGCAGCAGAAAACTTCGGCGCCATGGCCACGCTGCCACCGCTGGCCAGCGGCGCCAGCATCGTCACCGCGAAGGCGTTGATGTGGTACAGCGGCAGCACGCCCAGCACGCGGTCGGCGGGGGTTAGCGCGTGTTCGGCGGCGATGGCCTGCGCATTGGCCACCAGGTTGGCCTGCGTCAGCATCACGCCCTTGGGCCGGCCCGTGGTGCCTGATGTGTACATCAGCAGCGCCAGGTCGTCGGGCTGTGGCGCGGGTGCCGCCAACGCCGCCAGTGCAGCTGGCAGCGACGCAGCCGGCAGTGAGCCAGCGGTCTCGTCGGGCAACGTCAGCGCGTCGGGGTCCAGCACCACCACGCGGCAGGGCAGGCCCTGGGCCAGCACGCGCACCCGGTCGGCCCACTCGGGCGCGGCGACCACCAGCTTGCAGCCGGAATGTTCGAAGACATGGCGCATCACCTCGGGCTGCGACAGCAGGTTCACCGGGTTCACGCAGCGCGCGCTGGCCATGGCGCCCAGCAGCAGGCGCAGCGTCATCAGGCCGTTGGGCATCACCAGCGAGACGGTCTCGCCCGGCGCCACGCCATGGCGTGCCAGCCAGGCGCCGGTGCGCGCGCAGCCGGCTTCCAGTTCGCCGTAGCTCAGTTGCACAGCGCTTTCGGTAGACAGCGCGTAGACGGCCCCGGGACGCAGCGCCGCCTGGCGCTGGATCAACTGGAGCAGGCTCATGTGCGCCCGTATTTGCTGAAGTAGCTGCCGAAGATTTCGTCTTCGCTGGGCACACGTTCGGGAATCGGCCGCGCGATGCGCGTCACGTTCATGTAGTGCCGGTAATTCATGTTGTCCGAGAAATTGTTGCGCCCCCAGGTGCCGCAACCCATCGACAGCGAGAACGGCAGGCCGTTGTCGAAGCTGCCGCCGGTGGCGACCGCATGCGCCTGGTTGACGATGACGCGTGACACCGGCATCCACAAACCGAGCTGCAGCGCGCGCTCGGCGCTTTCGCTGTGCAGGCTGACGGAGTGGCCTGCGCCCTGGTGGGCGTAGATGCGGCGCACGGCTTCGGTGGCAGCTTCGAAATCGGGCACGGTATAGAGCGTGAGCACCGGGCTGAGCTTCTCGCCGGAGAACGGGAAGTCGGGGCCACAGCCGGTTTCTTCCACCACCAGCGCCCTGGGCTCCACCAGGTCATGGAAGCCTGCGCGTTGGGCAATCAGCGCAGCCGACTGCCCGATCACGGCCGCCGACAGGTGCCCGTCAAGCCACATCAGTTGCTGCAGCACGGCCTTTTGTGCCGCGTCCAGCAGCACCGCGCCCTGGCGCGCCAGCGCCGCCAGCACGGCTTCACGCGCGGCGGCCACCACCACCAGGCTGTTCTCTGAAGAACAGCTGGTGGCGTTGTCGAAGGTCTTGCTCTGCAGCACCAGCGCCACGGCGCGTTCGGCATCGGCCGTCTCGTCGATGATGCTGGCTACATTGCCCGCGCCCACACCGAAGGCCGGCGTGCCGCTGGCATAGGCCGCGCGCACATTGGCCTGCGATCCGGTGGCCACCACCAGGTCGCACTGGCGCATCAGCTCCAGCGTGGCGGCCTTGCCCACGGGCGAAGGCAGCACCTGCACCAGGTCGTGCGGCGCGCCCACGAGGTCGAACTGCGCGTGGATCTGCGCGATCAGCGCGTCAGCCGTACGCCAGCCCTTGGGCGAAGGCGCCACGATCACCGCGTTGCGGCATTTCAGCGCGTTGATGATCTTGTTGGCCGGTGTGGCCGCGGGGTTGGTGGACGGCGTGACCGCGCACACCACGCCCACCGACCGCGCAATCTCGACCAGGCCCAGCGCCGGGTGCTCGGCCACCACACCCACCGACTTCGCGCCCTTCAGGTCGCGCAGCAGACCCAGGGTCTTGCGGTGGTTCTTGCGCACCTTGTCGGGCACGTTGCCGATGCCGCTGTCGGCCACGGCCAGTTCGGCCAGAAACTGGTTGCGCCCGGGTTCGAGAATGGCCCAGCCGGCCGCCGCGACAAGCTCGTCGACGCGCTGCTGGTCGTAGTGTTCGGCCACGGCCTGGGCGGCGCGCGCACGCTGCACCAGGCCGGCCACCATTTCGCTGATGGTGCTCAAGGCGCTCAAGGCGCCGCCGTCACTTTCGCGGGCTTCCATCGTCACTCGGCCTTGATGTTGGCGTCCTTGGCCAGCTTGGCCCATTTGCCCAGCTCGCTCTTCACGGTCCGGGTCAGCAAGTCGGGGTTGCCGCCGACGGCTTCGCTGCCCTGGGCGAGCAGCTTCTCTCTCACCTCGGGGTCGGCCACGGTGGCGTTCAGAGCCTTGTTCAGACGCTCGATGATGGGCTTGGGTGTCTTGGCCGGGACGAACATCGCGTACCAGGAATCGACCTCGAAATCGGCCACGCCGGCTTCCTGCATCGTAGGCACGTCGGGAAAGGCCGCGCTGCGCTTGACGGTGGACACCGCCAGCGCCTTGAGCTTGCCCGTCTTCACGAACTGCGCCGCCGCGGGGATGGACACCCACAGCATGGGCACCTGGCCGCCCATCACATCAATGACGGCCGGACCGCCGCCGCGGTAGGGGATGTGCGTGATGCTCAGGCCCGTGCGCAGGTTGAACAACTCGCCGGCCAGGTGACTGGGCGACCCGTTGCCTACCGATGCGAACTGCAGCGGCTTCTTCTTCGCCAGCGCGATGAGCTCCTTGACGGTGTTGGCCTCGAAGGACGGGAGCACCACCAGGATCTGCGGCAGTGAGGCCACGATGCCCACCGATTCGAAATCGCGTTCGGTGTCGAAGGGCAGCTTGGGGAATATGGCCGGGTTGATGGTGTGCGAGCTCAGCGTGAACAGCACCGTGTAGCCATCTGCCGGGGCCTTGGCCACGACGTCGGTGCCCAGCGAGCCGCCGCCGCCGCCGCGGTTTTCGATGACCACGGTCTGGCCCAGCTGGGCCTGCAGCTTGCCTTGCACGATGCGCGCGATGACATCGGTGCCGCCGCCGGGCGGGAAAGGCACGACAAAGCGCACCGGCTTGTCGGGGTAAGGCCCCTGGGCCAGCGTTTGCAGCGGCAGCAAGGCCACTGCGGTGGCGGCCAGGCAAAGCAGGCGTCGAATCGGGTTCTTCACGTTTGTCTCCTAGGGTTGAAAAGCAGCACCGCGGGAGCCGGCGCCGGGGAAAAACCAAGGGTGCGAGAAGCGTCCGCCGCAGCAGCCATCAGCCTTTCGGCCAGACCGCGAACCTGCGTGCGTGCAAAACGGATGGAAGGGGCGCTGATGCCGATAGCGGCCACCGGCTCGCCACGCGCATCGAACACCGGCGCGCCGAGGCCACAGACGCCCAGGCGCCATTCCTCGCGGTTCTCGCCGTAACCGCGTTGACGCGTGCGGCGCAGCTCGGCCTGCAGCGCGGCATAGTCGGTCAGGCTGTTCGGCGTGTGGGCCTTCAGTGTTCCGAGCCGCGCCTGCAGCCGCGCCGCATCGGCGTCTTCGCCCCAGGCCGCCAGCAGTGCCTTGCCCGAAGCCACGCAGGCTGCCGGCGCGCGGCCGCCGACGCGCGAATACGCGGCCACGGGCAAGGGGCTGTCGAACTTGTCGAGGTAGACGATCTCAGCACCGTCCAGCACCGCCAGGTGGATGGTTTCGCCCGTCGCGGCCGACAGGCTGGCCAGGTGCGGGCGCAGCAGCGTGCGCAGGTCGGCCGCAGCTTCCACCAGAGTACCCAGTTCGAACAGGCGCAGGCTGGGCCGGTAGGCGCTGGTGGCAGCGTCCTGCACCGCCCAGCCGCAGGCCACCAGGGTCTGCAGGGTGCGGTGGGCGTTGCTGCGCGCCATGCCGAAGGCTTCGGCCACGTCGACCACGCGGCAGCCCCGCTGCTGCCGCACCAGCCAGTCCAGCACCGTCAAGCCCTTGGCAAGCGTTGAGTCCATTGTTCTGATGGCCCGTTCAGAGTTCCAATATTTGGAACGCTATTCGTTATGTTGGAACAACTGTAGATCGCGCAGCAGCAGCGGTCAAACGCCACCGGATCAGGAAAACCCTCGTGCTGGTGCTGGTGCTCGTGCTCGTGCTCGTGCTCGTGCTCGGCAGGGGCCGGCTCCGGCGCTGCGAGTTGCTGCGGAACCTGGAGTCGCGAGCTTCAGCGCCGGCGGCGGCCGGCCAGCAGCCGGCGGCCGGCCAGCAGCTGCAGCAGGTCGGCAAACACGGCGTTGCCTGGCGGCGCTGCCAGGTCGATGACCTGGCAGCGGGCGTAGCAGGCGCTCAGGTCCAGACCCACGCCGACGCCGAAGATCTTCACGTCGCCCATGGCCTCTTGCTGCGCCACCACCTCGCGCAGGTGGTGGTCGAGGTAGTGCGCGTCGTTGGCCAACTGCGTAGCGCCTTCCATCGGGCAGCCGTCAGACACCACCAGCAGCAGGCGGTGGCGCACCTGTTGAGCTTTCAAGCGCCCGCAGGCCCAGACCACGGCCTCGCCGTCCACGCCTTCGCGGAAGAGCGTGGGCTCCAGCATCGCGGCCATGCCGCGGCGCGCGTGGCGCCAGGTCTCATCGGCGTCCTTGAACACGAGGTGCAAAGTCTCGGCCAGGCGACCGGGGTGCGGCGGCTGGCCGTCACGCTGCCACTGGCGCTGTGCGCGGCCGCCGTGCCAGGCGCCGGTGCTGAAGCCCAGCAGTTCGGTGCGCACGCCCGCCATCTCGGCGGCGCGCAACAACAGCTCGGTCAGCATGGCCACGCTTTCGGCGTGCACCTTCATCGAACCCGAACAGTCCACCAGTACCGTCAGCGCGGCGTCGCACACCGGCGCCACGCGCTCGGTGCGGAAGAGGCGGCGCTCGGTGGGCACCGCCACCAGCTGCGCCAGGCGGCGGCCGTCGATGCGGCCCTCTTCCTGCGCGCTCTGCCAGCCGTCGTCGCCGGGCTCAGCCAGCAGCGCTTGCAACGCGCGCGCCAGGCGCGGCAAGTTGGCGCCCTGGGCGGCCACGCGGGCATCCAGCCGCTCGCGGTGCGCAGCCAGCACCGGCGCGCGCAGCAGCGTCGCGGCGCGCACCTCGCGGTCAAAGGCGCGGGTGTAGACGCGGTAGCCGTCGGGCGAAGCCGCCAGCACGCGGCTGTCGCCGGTGTCGACGCAGGCGGCACCCTCCGCCAGCTGCGCATCGGGGTCCAGCAGCAGCGCAAACGCGGGCGCTGCATCGGCGTCGCGCTTGGCCGGGCGCCCCGGGCCTTCGTCGTCCTCGGCGCTGGCGCGCAACATCTCCCCCACCGTGCGCGCGATGGCCAGCGCGTGCACCGCGTAGGCGGCCTGATCGTGGCGTTCACGGCGCAAGCCGCCCAGCGCCACGCCGATCGCCGGCGCCAGCGCAAAGCGCGTCGCTTCGATGACGCCTTCGGTGGCCTCCGCCACCGGCTCGGTGCTGACGCGCGCCCGCGTGATCTGCGCCACGGCATACAGCAGCAGGCCGCGCGCGGTGTCGGCAAGGCCGCTGCGGTGGAACTCGCCGCCCCAGGCCTCGAAGCGGTGGCGCAGGTTGTGCCGCACGCCGGCATGGGCCGCATCGGCCAGCGCTTCACAGCGGAACTGCTCCAGCAGGTCGAAGACCAGTCGCTCGGCGGCGGCCTCTGCCGCCAGCCCGTCATGCTCGGCCGAAAGTAGCGCGGCATGCAAGCCAGCATCGCTGTGGCGCAGGCGCAGCGCCAGGCCGTCGGCCGCACCGCGAAACGAAACGAAATCGTCACGTTCCAGCACCGGGTGCAGATGGGGTGCGAAGTGCGGCAGGCGCACGCTACCACGGTGCAGCCGGCGGCCGCGAAAGTGCAGGTCGGCCTCACCCGCCAGCGCGCGGATGGCAGCCACGCTCAACTCTTCAACCCGCTGTTGCAGGCGGGCTCGCGCCACCGCAGCGTCGGTCATCTCAGCCCAGCTCTTTGTCGAAGCAGCGCTGAAAGTATTCGGCCACGATGGCGCGCTCGGCGTCTTCGCACTTGTTCGCGAAGCTCAGCCTGAAGGCCAGCGCCTCGTCGCCGAAGATGCCCAGGTTCTCGGCCCAGGTGATGACGGTGCGCGGCGACATCAGCGCGGACAAGTCACCCGCCTCGAAGCCACGACGTGTGAGTTCGGCCACTGCCACCATGCGCTCGACCAGCGGCTGGTGCTCAGGCCCGGCCAGCGCTGGCACCTGCGCCTGCACGATGGCCACCTCTTCGCTGCGCGGCAGGAAGTTCAGCGTGGCCACGATGTTCCAGCGGTCGATCTGCGCGTGGTTCAGGCGTTGCGCGCCGTGGTACAGGCCATTCAGGTTGCCCTGCCCCACGGTGTTGGCCGTGGCGAACAGACGAAACGCCGGATGCGGCCGCAGCACGCGGTTCTGGTCCAGCAGCGTGAGCTGGCCGTCGCGTTCAAGAATGCGCTGGATGACGAACATCACGTCGGGCCGGCCGGCGTCGTATTCATCGAAGATCAGCGCAACCGGCCGCTGCAGCGCCCAGGGCACGATGCCTTCCTGGAATTCCGTCACCTGCACGCCTTCGCGCAGCACCACGGCGTCGCGGCCGATGAGGTCGAGCCGGCTGATGTGGCCGTCGAGGTTGACACGCACACAAGGCCAGTTCAGGCGCGCCGCCACCTGCTCCACGTGGGTGCTCTTGCCCGTGCCGTGCAGGCCCTGCACCAGCACGCGCCGGTTGTGCTTGAAGCCGGCCAGCAGCGCCAGCGTCACCTCCGGGTTGAAGCGGTAGGCGCTGTCGATGTCGGGCACATGCTCGTCGCGGGTGCTGAAGGCCGGCACGGTGAGCGGGCTGTCGAAGCCGAAGACATCGCGCACGGCCACTTCGCGGTCAGGCAGGTGGGGGTTCAAGGCGGGGGCTCCTGGTCTGACCGAGGTTCGGGTTGGGGGTCGGAATCTGGTTCGGGATGCAGTTCAGTCACCACCTCAGCCAGCGCGTCGATGCGTCCCAGCGCCTCGGCCGCGCGCTGCAGCGCCGGCAGCACCTGCAAGGCTCGCTCTTCGGTGAAGCGGATGGCCGGCGCCTGCAAGGCCACGCCCAGCGACGCACGGCCTTCCGGGTTGGGCACGGCCACGGCCACACACAGCAGGCCGGGCAGGAATTCCTCGCGGTCCAGCGCATAGCCGTCGCGGCGCACACGTGCCAGTTCGGCTTCCAGCAATTCGGGGTCGGTGATGGTGCTGGCGGTGTAGCGCTCCAGCGGCGCGCCGGCCAGGGTGCGGCGGCGCTGCGCTGCGTTCATCTGCGCCAGGAAAAGCTTGCCGCTGGCCGAGCAATGCGCCGGCACGCGAGAGCCGGGGTGCAGATAGAAGCGCAGCGGCGCGGCGGTTTCCACGCGGTCGAGGTAGATCACCTCGGCACCCGACAGCACCGTGAGGTTGCCACTTTCGCCCACCTCTTCCACCAGGCGGCGCAGCACCGCGTGGCGCGCACCGTGCAGGCTGTTGTTCAGCAGCACCTGTTCGGCCAGGCGGCGCAGGCGCAGCCCGGTGCTGTAGTGGCGGCCGTCACGTTCACGCTGCAAGAGCCCGGCGCCTTCCAGCTGCACCAACATGCGGTGCAGCGTCGGCTTGGGCAGACCGGTTTGTTCCACCAGCGCGGGCAGCGAAAACAACTGGTCGCGACTGGCCATCAGCTCCAGCAGCGAAAACAGCCGCAGCGCAGGGGTGTCACCGGGCAAGCCAGCTTCCGGCAGGGTGTTCATGGTGCGATGCTATTCGAAATCAATAAAACGGTACGTTGCATTCCGTTTATTGAATAAATTGATTGACAGGCCTTCAGGCGGTGCCTAGAGTTCGCAGCAGTTCCTGTTCCTGGAAATTTGTGGAAATTTCTGGAACTCAGCGCATCAATTTCACACCGAGACAGCCGTCCAGGAGACACGCCATGACCAGCCCCGTGAACAACGCCACCGAGCGCCGCACGCCCGTTGTCGGCATGCAGAAGATGACGCCATCTGAAGCCTTCGTCGAAACCATGGTTGCCAACGACGTGCGCCACATGTTCGGCATCATGGGTTCGGCCTTCATGGACGCGATGGACATCTTCGCGCCGGCCGGCATCACGCTCATCCCGGTGGTGCATGAACAAGGCGGCGCGCACATGGCCGACGGCTACTTTCGCGCCAGCGGCAAGCACGGTGTCGTCATCGGCCAGAACGGCCCCGGCATCAGCAACTGCGTGACTGCGATTGCCGCGGCCTACTGGGCGCACAGCGCGGTAGTCATGATCACGCCAGAGACCGGCACCATGGGCATGGGCCTGGGCGGCTTCCAGGAAGCCAACCAGCTGCCGATGTTCCGGGAATTCACCAAGTACCAGGGCCACGTGGTGAACCCCAAGCGCATGGCCGAATTCACCGCGCGCTGCTTCGACCGCGCGATGAGCGAGATGGGCCCGACGCAGCTGAACATCCCGCGTGACTATTTCTACGGCGAGATTCAGTGCGAGATTCCCAAGCCCATGCGCGTGGAACGCGGCAGCGGCGGCGAGAACAGCCTGAACGCCGCCGCCGAATTGCTGGCGAATGCCAAGTTCCCGGTCATTCTTTCTGGCGGTGGCGTGGTGCTGGCCGACGGCGTGGAGGCCTGCAAGGCGCTGGCCGAACGCCTGGGCGCGCCCGTGTGCAACGGCTATCTGCGCAACGACAGTTTCCCGGCCAGCCACCCGCTGTGGGCCGGCCCGCTGGGCTACCAGGGCAGCAAGGCGGCGATGAAGCTCATCGCCCAGGCCGACGTGGTGATTGCCCTGGGCTCACGCATGGGCCCCTTCGGCACCCTGCCCCAACACGGCATGGACTATTGGCCCAAAGAAGCCAAGATCATCCAGGTCGAAGCCGACCACACCAACCTCGGCCTGGTGAAGAAGATCCACGTCGGCATCCACGGCGACGCCAAGGCCGTGGCCGAGGCGCTGCTGGCGCGCCTTGCCGGCAAGACCATGGCCTGCGACGGCACCAAGGCCGAACGTGCGCAGAAGATTGCCGCCGAGAAGGCCGCCTGGGAGGAAGAACTCTCGGCCTGGACGCACGAGCGCGATGCCTACAGCCTGGACATGATCGAAGAGGCCAAGAACGAGCGCACCTTCAACGGCGGCCATTACCTGCACCCGCGCCAGGTGCTGCGTGAACTGGAGAAGGCGCTGCCGCCGCGCGTGATGGTGTCCACCGACATCGGCAACATCAACGCCGTGGCCAACAGCTACCTGCGTTTCGAAGAGCCGCGCAGCTTCTTCGCGCCGATGAGTTTCGGCAATTGCGGCTATTCGCTGCCCACGATGATCGGCGCCAAGCTGGCCGCACCTGAGCGCCCGGCCGTGGCCTATGCCGGCGACGGCGCCTGGGCGATGAGCATGGTGGAAATCATGACCGCCGTGCGCCACGACATTCCGGTGACGGCGGTGGTCTTCCACAACCGGCAGTGGGGCGCGGAGAAGAAGAACCAAGTCGATTTCTACAACCGCCGTTTTGTGGCCGGTGAACTGGAAAGCACCAGCTTCGCCGGCATCGCCAAAAGCATGGGCGCCGAAAGCATCGTCGTCGACGACATCGAACAGGTCGGCCCGGCGCTTCAGCGCGCCATCGACATGCAGATGAACCAGAAGAAGACCTGCGTCATCGAGATCATGTGCACCCGTGAACTGGGCGACCCCTTCCGCCGTGATGCGCTGGCCAAGCCCGTGCGTTTGCTCGACAAGTACAAGGACTACGTCTGAGATGACGGCCGCCTTGCCGACATTTCGGCACGCACGGCTGGCGTCACTGGTCGAGCGTGCACGCGTGCGCGTGGCCGGCGCCGCACTGCCGCGCGTGGCGCTGGTGTGGCCCTGCGACGCGCTGGCGCACGAGGCCGCTGCGGCCATGGCTGCAGCCGGCATCGCGCAGCCGGTGCTGGTGGGGCCGGCGGCGCGCATCGGGCCCACGCCTTTCGAAGTCATCGACACACCCGATGTGCCGGTCGAAGCTGCACGCATCGCAGTGGCGATGGCGCGGGAAGGCAACGTGGCCGCGCTGATGAAGGGTTCCCTGCACACCGACGAATTGATCGCAGCCATCGTGCCGCGAGAAACCGGCCTGCGCGGCCCACGCCGCATCAGCCACGCCTTCATCTTCGACCTGCCCAGCTACCCCAAGCTGCTGGCCCTGGCCGACTGCGTGGTGAACATCGCGCCCGACCTCAAGACCAAGCACGACATCCTGGCCAATGCGCTGGACCTGCTGCGCGCCTTGGGCATCAATCAGCCCAAGGCCGGCATCGTGACGGCGCTGGAAACGGTGAACCCGGCCATCCCGGCCACGCTGGACGCGCAAGCGCTCGTGCTTGAAGCGCAGCAGGGTGCTTTCGGCAACGCCATCGTCGAAGGCCCCTTCGGCTTCGACAACGCCTACAGCGCAGAAGCCGCGCGCATCAAGGGCATGAAGTCGGAAGTGGCGGGTGACGCCGACCTGCTGCTGATGCCCGACCTGAACGCCGGCAACATGCTCTACAAGAGTTTTGTCCACGCCGCCGGTGGCGACTGTGCCGGGCTGGTGCTGGGCACCCGCGTGCCGGTGGTGCTGACTTCGCGCGCCGATTCTTTGCAAGCGCGGGTGGCTTCGGTGGCGCTGGCGGTGCTCAGCTTGCCTTGAGCGCACCTTGTGTACGCCTTGAGCGCAAGGCCGACACCGCCGTCAAGCGCAGGCGCCTGCGCTCACCCCCTCCCCTGTAAGGCCTGACAGTTGCGGCGGCAGCAGGCTGCGGTTAACCTTTGAGGTGAGCAGCGTGGCCAGCCGCAACATCAGGGGGATGTGATGAGCTTCTGTTTCATACAGGCCAGCAGGCATGCCCTGCAGGTAATGGGTTTGTGCGCGGTCTTCTCGGCCGCAGCCCTTGCGCAGAACGCCGTTGGTGTGGCCTACCTGCAGGGCAAAGCGCCGGTGGCGCCAGATGCCATCGCGGTACTCGGCCCCGACCTCTTCGGCGACAAGATCAACCTCTACAACGGTTCGTTCTCGTTCGAGCACACCGACGTGGAACTGCCTGGCAACAACGCCCTTCGCGTGGCCTTGGTGCGGCAGCATTCGCCCGGCCGCCAATGGTTGGTACGCGGCGCCATCGCCGACTGGGACCTGAACACGCCTCGCATCGAAGGCTCTTTCGCCGATGTCGAGGGCTGGGTGCCCATCTACGGCAGTGCAGCCAACCGCTGTTCGTCATTCAACATGCCGCCCTACGTCACGCGCGGTAATCCCAACGCCACCGACTTTTCGCCCGACGAGTATTGGCAAGGCACCTCGATCGTGGTGCCTGGGCACGGCAGCCAGGAGATTCTGGTCAACACGGGCTTGCCCAACCAGGGCGGGCAATGGAACTTGGCCACGCGCAACATGTGGCAAGTCGGCTGCCTGCCCAGCGTGCAGAACGCGCCCGGCCAGGGTTTTGTCGCCAGGTCGCCCGACGGCGTGACCTACCGCTTCGACTGGATGGCCATGCGCAACGCACCTTCGTTGCGCAAAGGCGATTCGGTGCTGGGGCGACGCGATATGTTCCTGATGGCCACGCGCGTGACCGACCGCTTCGGCAACTGGGTGGACTACCGCTACAACGCCGCCAACCCGCTGCAGCTGGAGCGCATCGAGTCCAGCGACGGACGGGTGATCACCTTGCAATACACGGCAGGGCGGGTTTCTTCTGCCTACGACGGCACGCGTATCTGGCAGTACTTTTATTCGAGCGATGGCGACCTGCAGACCGTGGTGTTGCCCGATGCCAGCCGGTGGACGTTCAGCCTGCGCAGCCTGGTCATTCCTTCTGGCTCGCTCATCAACGAAGGCAACGCAGACTGTGACACGCCTCCGCCAATCCTTGGGTACGGTACGTCAGGTTTCATGGTTCACCCGTCGGGCGCCAGGGGAACCTTCTACAAGGACTTCCTTTTGCAAGGCCGGACCAACGTCGACCGCATCTGCACCTACTACGGCGGCGAGCTGGCCAATTACACGAACGGGTCCGTTCACCCTCGCGAGACGGTCAACGAGGCGCTGGAGAAGAAAGTCATCAGCGGCCCTGGCATGCCCGACATGGTCTGGGAGTACTGGAACGGCAATAACACGCTGGGGGCGTGGGCACCGTGCAGTGCATGTGCTGACCGCAAGTCGGTGATCGTGGTCGAGCCCAGCGGCGCGAAGACGCGACACACCTTCGGCATCCGCTGGCGCCAGAACGAGGGCCAGCTGCTTCGCGTTGAAAACGCCGACGCAGCGGGCAACGTCTTGCGGACAAAGGACATTCGCTACCGCACGGCTGAAGCGCAAGCCTATCCAAACGCCGTGGGGTACAGCGTTCGATTCACCACCGATCTGGTGTCAACGTTGAATCGGCCGGAAGACAGGCGGCAGACCACTCAGCAGGGGGAAACATTCACCTGGGAGGCCGACAGCACGGCAGCGGCCTTCGACGGTTACGCACGCCACTTGCGAGGCACAGCTTCCAGCACGCTCGGGCACTCACGCACCTTGCAACGTGAGTACCGCGACTTCCCCGCGCTGTGGGTGATGGGGCAGACCGGGCGAGTGACGGAGGCCAGTACCGGGCTGGAGGTAGAACGAACCGACTTCCACGAGAACACCGGCCTTCCTTCTGCGAAGTACAGCTTCGGATACCTGACGCAGAGCATTCAATACCACGTCAATGGTTTGCTTCACAAGCTGACTGATCTCGCAGGAAAGGCGACTGCTTTCGACAACTTTCACCGTGGTCAGCCGCAAAGCGTGGTGTTTGCTGACGGCAAGGTGGCCACACAAGTTGTGAACAATCTGGGTAACGTCAACTCGTACACCAATGAGGTGAATACGACGACGAGCTTTGAATTCGACCCCATGGAGCGTGTCAACAGAATCATCTACCCCACTGGGGACGATGAGCCGTACTGCGACACCTTCCAGTACTTCTCACAAAGCGCGTCAGCTGAGCGAGGCCTGGAACAAGGGCACTGGAAGCAAACGATCTCTACTTGTGACGCACGAATCGAGCGGTGGTTCGATGGGTTCTGGCGTATTCGGCTGGAAAGAAAATACGACTCAAGCAACGCCAACGGCACGGCGAGCACCGTCGAGACCCGGTACGACGGCGGTGGGCGCAAGCTCTTCCAGTCTCATTCGCATCGAGAAATTCCCTGGGTCAACACCGCGGTCGACGGAACCAGCTTTGAGTACGACGCTTTAGACCGCGTGAGATACGCACGAGCCACCAGCGAACTGGGCCCGGCCCCGTTGGTCACGGAAACTCGGTACGAACCAGGCTTTACAAAGCGAGTGATCAATCCCCGCGGGTTCAGCACGATTTTCTCTTATCAGACCTTTGATGAGCCTGCGGAAGAGAACATCAAGGCCATAAGCCTGCCCGAGAACGTCGGGGTCAGCATCGCGCGTGACGTGTTCGGCAAAGCGCTCCACATCACTCGCAGTGGGCCCGGCCCTGCGGGCATGGTCAGCGTGACGCGCAGCTATGGCTATGACGGTTTCCAGCGCCTTTGCAAGACGGTGGAACCCGAAACCGGCGCGACGGTTCAGGGGTACGACGCCTCAGGAAACATCGCGTGGCGCGCAAGCGGGCAGCCCGCAGGCGCTGGCTGCGATCGAGCCCAGCTGCCGAGTTCGGCTGTGATCAGCTTCCACCACGGCTTGCGCAACCGCCTGGAACTCACCCAGTTCGGTGACGGTCAATCAGACATTACGCGTACCTACTGGGATGATGGTGCTCTGCAGACGGTGAACTCGAGCAGCTTCCACTGGAGCTACGTTTTCAACAATCGACGGTTGCTGAAGAGCGAGGCCTTTTCAGTGCCGGGCCAGACACCCGGTAGTGGGTGGCACTTCACACGCCACATCGACCGGCATGGCAACGTTGCACGGCTTGGCGACTACTGGGGGACGATGTACTACGAGCCCACTGCGCTCGGTCAGCCGACCAAGATCTCGGGCTATGTCTCGCAGTTGAGCTACCACCCCAACGGCATGGTCGCCAACTACCGGCTGAACAACGGCATCTGGCGCAACGTGGTCCTCAACACCCGCGGCTTGCCCGCCACCTGGCAAGACACTGGCGTCATCAACGACGCCTACAGCTACGATGCCAACGGCAACGTCACCGGCATTGAGGACAACCCGGCGCTGGGACCGCCGCCGCCGTCACCTTCGCCGCCAGTACCGCCGCCGCCGCCGCCGCCACCACCGCCCTACGTGCCGCCGCCGCCGGGCTGTGATAACTGCCATCCACAGCGCGTCGCCCTGCAGGGCCGGGCCGGTGAGAACACGCGCGGCATGGCCTACGACGGGCTCGACCGTCTGACGGCAGCCAACGGCCCCTGGGGTAGCGGTGTCTTCCGCTACGACGCGGTGGACAACCTGACTTACAGCCAACTGGGTGGTCGGACGATCCAGCACAACATCCACGCGGCAACGAACCGGCTGACCAGCCTGTCGGGCAGCCAGAGCGTGGGCATGGGCTACGACGCCAACGGCAACCTGAGCTCACGCGACGCCCAGGGATACAGCTTCGACATCGCCAACCGCATGCGCGCCGTACCCGGGGTGGTGGCCTACTACGACTACGACGGCCATGGGCGCCGCAGTTGGGTGGTCTGGGCAGACGGCAAGACGCAGCTCAACGCCTACGCGTACGGGAACGCATCGGGTTCCACAGGCAGGCTGCTCTTCAGTGCCCACAGCACCAAGGGCGCGACGCGCTACGTTTACCTGGGTGACAAGCTGATCGCGGAGCACAACAACCTGACTGGCCTGCGCTTCAGTCACACCGATGCGCTGGGTAGCCCGGTCGCCTGGACCAACGCAGCAGGCGCAGTGACCGAGCGAACGCGCTACGAGCCGTATGGGGCCACCGTGGCTGGTAGCACCAACCCAGCCAGCATGGGGTTCACCGGGCATGTGAACGATGCGGATACGGGGCTGGTTTACATGCAGCAGCGGTATTACGAGCCCGTGGCGGGGAGGTTCTTGTCCGTTGATCCGGTGGTGACGGACACGCAAACAGGCAAGAGCTTCAACCGGTATGTCTATGCCAACAACAGCCCTTACCGGTTCAAAGACCCGGAT
>Ga0209490_10000173_pt1 | contig 68931 bp, 62 predicted proteins | sample MAT06_FD_187209 | JGI IMG/M metagenome (GOLD analysis project Ga0209490, IMG submission 187209) | Freshwater microbial communities from Lake Fryxell liftoff mats and glacier meltwater in Antarctica - MAT-06 (SPAdes) (version 2) | ecosystem: Environmental > Aquatic > Freshwater > Ice > Liftoff...
GTTGCTGTGGTAACGGCAGCAGGGACCACAGTTCCACTTGATGTCGAGCCCCAAAAGCGGCGAGCGGACGATACCCCGTACAGCCACTCATCGTGCCCATCAGGACAAGCAGCAAAACGACCCACAACGGGGACTCAGGCTGCGGACGGCAAGCCCGAATCGGTTGCAGAGGCTCAATCAGACTCATGCGATCACAGGTTCGGCGAAATAACACCGCTATGTTCTATTTTCTACGGCTGATAGATCAGCCCTGCTCTTGGGAGCGGGGCTTCAGTGGTTTGGGATAATTTAAAAATTGGAAGTCCCTAAGGTGAGCCACAGCACCTTACAACGGTTAGTGCAACGCACAGAAATGGACTATCCGCTGGCTCGTCAAAAAGTGAGTCAAGTGAGTGTAGATGGCGGTAAAGTACGGTTGCGGACACCGCTGCAAGGGCAACCGTGTTACTGGTTAGAGTACAAAAGCGCCCGTGTGGAGGGCGTTTATTATGGTGCCACCTTTCAAGCCAACTGGACACTCACCGATTGGCTCAATACCCAGCCTTTATGTGCTCCGTGCGTATGTTTAGGCGATGGACATGCGGGTGTCTGGAAGGTCTTTGCGGCAGTCAGAACACCTTCTGAGCGACTGGAAATTCTCGATTGGTACCATCTCAAAGAGAACCTCTTCAAAATTGGCGGTTCGAGCCAGCGACTGCAACAGGCGGAGGCTTGGCTCTGGCAAGGCTGTGTGGAGGAAGCCAAGGCGCTCTTCCAAGACTGCCAGTTGGAGCAAGCCCGTAAATTTTGTCAGTATCTGGACCAGCATCGGCAACGGATTATCAACTATGCCTATTTCCAAGCCGAAGGCATACCGATTGGTTCGGGAGCCGTTGAGTCAGCCATTAAGCAACTGGATGCCCGCATGCAGTTAACGGGAGCACAATGGAAAGCAGAGAGTGTCCCCCAAGCGTTGTCTGTGCGTTGTGCCTATCTCAATGGACAACTCAATTTTTGATTGTTTTTACAAATTTGAGATGCTCCCACTGAAGGAAAGCAATTTAAATAAACTTAGTGCCTCAGTGATTGCAACCAACAGGACCGCCCATATAAGCGAAGAAAATATCAAAGAGCTACGCAAACCTCCTTTTTTGTTGGTATAAAGTTCTAAAGAAAGAAGTCCAAAGGCAATAGCTGGTAATAGAAAAAAAATGGCATAGTCAAACTTCTTACACTAGGAGTTCATTGTTTCGGATCGATGCAGAACTATAGCTGATTACAGATTAATTACAGATAAAGAGTATGAATATCAGAATAATCAGTATTCTTTAGAACTTACAGAAGCTCTAGCATTTAAACATACCCTACACTCAAACAAGGTTTTTCAGAACTCTAATCTTCTTGAGAATTATTGTTAAAGCAATTGAACCAGCTAGAGTGATGATAAAACCAACCAGGATTTCTAAACCTGGAACTGCATCAAACAAATTTCTGAGGAAGCCAATATTACTAACAGAGCCATAACTGGTAAAGAAAACGTGGAATCCGTATATCCCCAAAGAAGAGGCCGAAAGGAACTTGACACTGGAGGGAGCCTTAAGTGGAGATGCCAATGCAAGGTAAAGAAGGAGCCAAGAGCCAAATACAAGAGAGAGTCTTGAGTAATGGAGCAATTTCTCAAACAAATTCCATTCCAAAATAGTGAAGAATATAGATAAGGAAAGTAAGCTATGGAGCTTCAGCTTTAGTGGCGAAGACCAGCTTTCCATTTTCCCCTCATTAAACTCCTGCACTACGATCGCTGCTGTAAAGAGATAGGGCAGAAAGGCAAACGGAATTATAGTCCCAAAAAGCAATGTTTGAGATCGAACGCGCAAGTCCTGACATAGAACCATTGCTAACCCGGATTATGACAGGCTCAGCTACTGAAAGCCCAAAGACAAAAAGACATGAAGCCACTAATAATCCATAGCTCATGAATAACTTTCTTGACTGATTTACCTGTAGCTTTCTGAATAGAAAAACCAGAGATGCAGCAAGGGTACTCAAGAAAATCAACGAAAAAAAGAAGAAAAAAGGAGATTGTCCGCCACTAACAATAAATTCAATCAAACTTCTAGGCGATGAAGCCGTTCTTCTAATTGCTTCAAATCCCTCTTTAAAGAAAATGTCGAATAGGATCTTCATTCCTATCCAAAAGAGGTAGAGGTAAATAAGTCTGAGAAGGCGCTTGCTAAAGAAGTATGAGGAACCCACCTTTTCACTTTTAAGATAGAGCAAAAACAAGGAAATTTGAAAAAATACTGGGACTGCAAGGTAGGCAACATTAGCCATCAACGCATAGGCAAGAGCGCCCGAAATCAATAGTTCTATCAGCGAAAAAAGTTCAGCTTTAAGGGCTACGATCACTACCGAAAAGATAGCACGTAGAAAGTCAAACCCTTCAAACCTCTCCTGCTAGAGCTGTTTTTTGTATTCAGTGTTAAGCTGCGCAGGAATTTTAGGCATCTTCTATCTACTGATTATCATTAGGGTAAGTTAAAAGAATTCACCGCTCTGAGAACGATCGCCGCAAGAATAATTTGCACAATCACCTGTAATGGCGATTGTGCAGTGACACCCCCTTCTACTCCAGCCGCTTGTGCTTGAGCCACCAATGAGTGGTCAAAAGCAGTAGAAGAGTGCTGAAGGTAAATCTGAAAAACTTGGATACTACAATTTTCATGATACCGCTACTACTTTCACTGGCGTGTTTGCTGGAAATGTGCTTCCAAGTTGCACATTCATTTGCTTACCTCGGATCTGCACATTCATTTGCTTACCATCCCACACCCAGTCAACGACATTACCATTGATGAGTAGACCTTTGACATTCAGGGGTTGATTGAGCCACTCCTGTGGAATACCGGCTCCAACGACTAACGTCTGAGAATCCGCTGTTGGTTTGACGTAAGCCAGCATATCTAGCTGCAATAACAACATTTCTGCTGCCGACCAGTAGTGTGGAGTGACATGCGGTGGCTTTACCCAACCCCGGAAACGATGCCAATGGGATAAGCTAGCTGGAATGCGAGTGCCGTTTGGATCATCGGTTTTACCCCACCAGGTGTACAGTCCAGGCGATGCCTGATTTTGCCAAAACCAGCGTAACGTTGTCCACACTCGCTCAGGCTGCTTGAGAAACAGCCACTGATGGGCTTCAGCCAGATTGAAATTGGTGTTTTCTGGTAGCTGGCGCAAATTGCCCTTATCGTCATGAGCTGATTGCCAACGGGTTTCTAGACCCTGCCTAAAGGCGTTTTGATTCACCGTTGCCATCCCACTGGGCCATAGACCATTGGTATAGGTGGCATCCATGCCAGCAAACTGATCATTGAACGCTTTCTGCCATGCGGTTTGTAGTTGATTCGCCTGCGATCGCCACCGTGCTGCCAGATCAGGTTTCTTGAGACGATCGGCAAGAGTCGCCGCGTCCAATAGCGCCCGATAACTCATGAGGTTTGCCATTGGATCAAGGGCGATGAGTCCTGGCGCAGCGTCCATTTTGCCAGCAACCAAATCCAGGCTAATAGTGTCTGGATTTTCAGAAAAGAGAATTTTGGACTTGTCTGTCACTGGGTAGCCAGGTCGGTTCGTCGTTCGCATCTCTAGAATCAACTCCGCCTTACGACGAACATCTGGCCACAGTAGCTGGTCGTATTCAGGCTGATTGACCTGCTCAGAGAGCGTGGTTAATGCCCAGATACCGAGGGCAGGAATATCGGCTTCTGGCTGGGTGCCATTAATAAAATCGGTGGCTGCAAAGTAGGGTAAGAGTTTTTTAGCGATATCCAGATGCCCAGTACGAGCCAGAGCCACCAATTCGTAAGCACCATCGCGGAAGCGGGGTAGCGGATAGTCAATTGGGTCCCCAGGGCGAGTTTGGTTGCCCACCAAGCCCATCTTCAGATGGGCAATTTGAGCCTTAAAGCTATCAATAAATTGAGTGTTGGGCAGATTGAGCACCGGGCTGGCTACCGTGTCAGTCAAATTCAAATCTGGTTCAGGGGGTGGAGTTTGATCTTCAACCACAAGGCTTGCAGTAGTGACTGTATCCAGTTCCAGGCGGGCATAGCCCCATCCCTTCTGATCCTGCCACTGCGTTACGGTTGCTTTTTGGTGAACCCAACCTGGCGATCGCTCGCTGCCCAGGTAAACTCTAGCTTGAGCGGGTAAATTTTTGATCGCCCAGCGATCGTTAATCAGCAACCGCTTTCCGTCCCAATTTAAGGCTTGAATGGCTCCGCCTGCCGGACCAACACTGCGGATCATCACCACAGGTTTAGCGGTAGCCTTTGCTGACACGTTCAGGTTGAATCGCCAAGTTCCCGGTTTTACCCATGACCAGGCTGCCTGGTAGAACGCTGTCTTTGTCAAAATTCCCGGTATCGTTTGACCAGCCGTATCGGTGAATTGCTGCTGGATCTGGCTCAGTGGAATGGCATCACTCGTCGTTTGGGGTTTACCCTCTTGATCAACCATCCAAATGGCGACACCAAAACTACCAGCCTGCGGGCTAAAACTACCCCCTGGTTCGTGATACGCCTTGTCTTCCGCCCGACTTCCCGCCGCTGCCAAAACAACATGACCAGCACTACGGGACCAAAAATCGGTGGGGCGTAACCCCATCTGAGCCTGCACCTGCTGACGTGGCGTACCATAATCCAGCAATGCAGTTGTTAATTGATTAAATTGCGATCGGTTGTTAATGCCAGCACTGACTACAAGTAAACCCGCCAAAGCCAGCCCTAGGAGACGCAATCGGGTTAAAGAGGCGAAAGCCGCAACCGCAAGGAGCAGCGGGGCAAAGTGTAAAGAGTAAATAAACGTTTCACCCGTGCCATACACACTATGAATGAGCAACTGTCCAAGAATAGTGAACCCCAGGACAAGGCGTAATTTAAGATGACGCTTGGTTGAAAAGTAGCCCCACAGTCCCAAAAGCAAAAGTCCTGTCCAGGCAAGCACCGCAAGAGTGCCCCAAAAACCACCCGAACCTGGAGCCAGGGTGTTAACATCTGGCTTGGGCCATCCGGGTCTGGTGAGGGAATCACTCAACTGAACCGCTGGCATGATGATTGTCTGGTATATGAAAGAGCTAAGTGCTGACACTATGCTTTCAACAGTAGGTACAGACACAAACTTCTTTTCACCAATGAATGTTTTGGGCTGAAACGGCAAACCGGCGTTAGAAAAGATCACCCGTTGCACCAGCCAAAGCCCATTCACCAAGCAGAATGCCAGGAATGTAATTTGTAGTGCCTTTTTCCAGCGAGTGTTGACGATCGTTACCAATAAGCCCACCATCCAATTGGTAATGGTGATACTGACGGTCAAAGCACTGACAGCAACATACCAGACCAGGGAGAATTTCCGGTATTGCGTGAGCGCAGCAAAGACGAGTGCCAGCAGAATAGTGAGAGACGCAAACGGAAACGAGTCTGGTACAACAAACCAAAAGATGGCAGCGGCACTAACGCTTCCCACCAGGCTAAAGATTGTGGCATCCAACCGCTGACACCCAATCAAGCGAAAGAGGCTATAGAGTGAAGCAAGCCAAGCGCCAGCAGTCAACGCCAGCACCAACCGGGTTGCGGTAATGGGTTCAAGATGAAGCAGTTTGCCAGCGCCCAAGACTAAGGGAAAGACAAGTAGGGGAAATAAAGGGTGTTTGTTGTTGCGACCATAATCGCTCTTTAGATTGGTGATGTTGCCATACACAGTGGGAAGATCGCTGCCAAACCAGGTGTCTTGAGCGTAGAAATCCGTTAGCACTGGCGCGGGAATCTGTTGAGCTGCCAGGAAAGAAATGATTACCATAGTGATCGCAAGAGTGGCTGCAATAGAAACGTCCACCCCATGTTGATGGAGCTGTTGATACAGAAAAATTCTGGTTGTTTTCCTAATTGCCTTAAAGTCAAATATTCTTTCCTGATTCATCTTCTAATTGTTGAGTAGAGGTTGTCTGGTAAACATGTAAGTTGTTGCCACTGAGCGACAGACAGATGAAAAAGTTTAATCGATCTACACATACTAAGATTGAACCTGATATTGTTAAACGATTCCCTGAATGTCCCCATTCTTAGACTAAAAAACAAATTAAAGTTTTATTCCCGTATTCCTATTTGTTTGGCAGGTATCCCTCCCACAATAGAGTAAGGCGAAACGTTCTTTGTAATCACTGCCCCAGCAGCGATGATGGCACCTATCCCAACAGTGCAACCATCTAAGATGGTGACTCCAGCTCCAATCCACACATTATCTTCAATCGTAATTCCCTTCATGGTTGTGGTTTGCAGCCTGAAAGGAATATCGCGATCCTTAAAGCCATAATTGGCAGGCACAATGGTCACCTGTGGACCAATTAGGCAGCCATTTCCAATGCTTAAATCGCCATGCCCATAAAGGATAGTAAAAGAGTTGATGAAGCAAGAATCTCCAATTTTAATCGTGCCGCCATAAGTCCGCAGAATGACAAAAGAGCTAATCAGTGTATTGTTGCCGATAACGATTTTCGATTCACCAACAGTATCAACTTCCATGGGTAGCGTGTTTACATATTAGGCTATCTTCGCCGATAAAAATATTGTTCTTTTGCCCTCGCAAGTCTGCAAAAGCACTGACATTCGCTCCTTTACCTACTTCCCCCAGTCTGATTCTTTGACAATACCAGATCAATTTTTTAAGCATCGACTGTGGCTTTATAGAAGAAGAAGAGACCCTAAATAATAGTATTATTCATACCATTTCTAATGACGTTGACTCAGCTAATTTTCCCGAAGACGATCGCGGAAATCCCGCTAATCATGAGACCAATCCCTAACCATTGAACAGGCAACACTTTCTCTCCAAGGAGAAGTGAACTCGTCAAAGTTGTAAAAAGAACGGTCAGCCCAATCACAACAGGATATGCCAATGATAGGTTAAGTTTACCCAGAACCAGGATATATAGAACTGTGCTTAGACCATAAACGACTATCCCTCCTAACAAATATAGGTTAAGAAAACTCTGCCCTGATCCTAACTTAAGAAGAGCCTGAGCCAAAGTATTTAGCCCTACGGTGACGAGAATGAGTAGCCCTGAAAAAATATAAGCTGGCATAAACACTTAAGTTGGCATAAAGGTATTTAGGACTCTTCAAAGTAAGTTGATGGGTTAAAGTCCCACGGCTTTTGTTTTAATACATAGGGCTGTTGAACATATTTCCCCAATAGTTTCTCCCACCAGCGTGGTGGGTGCGGTAGAGAGGCGACCTGAATCCATGGACACCCCACCCACCACGCCCCTAAAATATCCGTATGTCTGCTGTCTCCAATCACCACAACCTGTTTTGGTCTTAAGTTCATAACCTTTAGGGCTTTACCGAAAGCCCCTGGAAACGGTTTCTTGGCTGGGTTGATTGCCGGAATACCTAAGTAACTAGACCAATACTCTACTCGATAGCGACGCTTGCCATTAGACAAGATAAAAAACTTGATGCCTAAGTCTTTTGCTTGACTAATCCAGGCTTCAGCATAAGGCGATAAATAGCGATCATCTTCAGAGATAATCGTATTATCTAAATCCAGAATAATGCCTTGAATGCCATCCTCTATCAGGGCAGCAAACTTGATGTCAGCCAGAATATCGACAGAAGCGGGAAAACCAAAGACCGCTTTTCTCCGTTGTCGAGCAGGCTTTTGATTCAAATGATCTTTAGGAGAAAGAAAGGGAGCTTTTCTGAGTAGAACAATCAAAGAACTTAGCATTAATCCTTCACCGATAAAATCAATTGAACCCGTTGCAGTCAATCACCTTTTCAAGTAATCCATCCATAGCTTTTCAGTAATAAAATGCAGAACGTTAGGACAACCCATCCCAGCACTGCCAAAAGCAAGGGTCTATCACTCAACAAAACCTCTTCTGGTCGTTCTGTCTGTCCCCCCTTCTCAGTATCAGAGCTTTTGCGCGCAATCTCATCTGGATCACTTAACAACTGATAGCGAAAAATCCCGTATAAAACAAAGGGTAGCGTTAACATCATCCAGGGCGTTGAAGCACCATGTACAATTGGACCAGAACTCCAAAGTGCATAAGTCAACACAGTACCATTGGTCGCAACGCCTTCCATGCGGCTCAACAGCGGTAAGGAATAGCGATGAAGAACAGCACGGGATTTGCTTCCCTTGATTTCGGAAAGCCGCAACTCTGCCTTGCGCTTCTCAATACCCAAAAATAACGCCAGCATTGCTGTACAGAGCAAAAACCAGGGTGATAAAACAATGTTAGTTGCCGCTGCCCCCCCGCAGGCCCTGAGAACAAAACCGATCGCAATCGCGACTACATCCAGAATAACGGTACGCTTCAAACGTAGATTGTAGGCAATCTGAAGAAGGGCATACAGTAAGATGGTTAACCCTAGTCGGGGTGCACGCCACCATCCCACAATGAGGGCGCTAGAAAGGAGTATCATCGACATGCCGAGGGCCGTTGGAATACTGACCAAGCCGGATGCGATTGGACGCTTGCGCTTCACTGGATGACGGCGATCGGCTTCTACATCAACGACATCATTGATCAAATAGAAACTGCTGGACGTAAAGCAGAACATAAGGAAGGCTAGCAAACTCCCCAAACAAGCTTGTAAAGTAAGTTCGAAGGCAAAGAGAGGCGCTGCAAAAACAATTAGATTCTTAGTCCATTGCCGAGGACGTAGAGCCTTAAAATGCGCTAAAAAGAGATTTTTGTTTTGCCCTTCACTGAGAGCCAGTTCAGAACTTGCAACTTGGTCAGCGCCAAGTTTGCTTTTCTTCCACCGTTTTAATAGCGACATAATGTTCACCGATTTCTCCATAACTGATAGTTGGGTGTTACTAAATAAGCCACGTTGAATGCTAAAAGCCTTGATCATTTATGGTGTGAGCAGTGCCCATTATTCTCAAACTAATGTCATTCAACTGATAGCCATCTTTGTTCAAAGTATTGTGTTATTGACAGTCTGACGAATAGTGGCAAGACCCCCATCGATTGAACAGTATGACTATTGAGGGGAACTAATCCCAGAGCCTTTAAATCTGCCTACACCATAAGCTGCACCAAACCTTCAAAGCTAACCAATGATTCCCAACCCAACTGTTGCTTAGCTTTTGCCGGATCTTCAATCACTACCTCTACCTCTGCCGGACGCAAGTAGCGCTCATCAAATTCCACATAGTCATGCCAGTCTAAATTGACATAGAACGGAATTTTGATGGAAGAGAGCAGGGTCATTACATGACTCGCTGCTTTTTTGTGTTGAGCCAGCGCGATCGACCGTCAGCAGTTGTCGGGCTGCCAACCAAATGAAGGTTGGCATGGTACTTCTATAGCAATCCCAAAGCCTACGAGGCTCTTGCACTAACCGATAAAGGCACCCAAGCCACATAGAGCGGAACATTCGTGGGGATCGGTCATGAATCCCCGCGTAGACTGGAAAGGTGCCCCCAAGCCCGACCATAACTGCTCGTACCCGGTGCTTGTGTTTAAACATCCAAGCTTCCTGCTGCGAGCAACCCAATGAAACAAACACAAGACCACAGCCACTCTCATTCACTTTTTGGATCACTGCTCGATCGTCATCTTCTGATAAAGGACGGAAGGGAAGCGGTTCTATGCCAGCGATTTGTAGGCTTGGAAAGTCTTGCTCAAGCTTTGCTAGCATCTTCTCTAGAATGGATGTTTGAGATCCCAGGAAAAAGATACTGATACGTTCTGTGGATACTTGCTTGCATAATGCTAACAGAAGGTCTAAACCAGCGACCCGCTTCTGCTGTGAAGCTCCCATCAACTTTAACATCCTCACTAACGGTATGCCATCAGGCTTTACGAGATCGGCATTTCGCAAGACAGACACAAAGACTGGATCTCCATATGCCTTCATTAATATAGACGCGTTTGCAATACAGACCACCTTACTCGCTAGACCTTGAGACCATTTCAAGATGAGAGCGATCTGGGCATTAAACGGAAGAGCCGCAACAGGAAGACCAATCACTGTCTTGAAGAGAGGAACATCTTCTAAAAGCATGGCGCTGTAACCTTGGATGATCCAGAAGTTCAATCAAAATTGATCAGAAAAGGAGAGCGCAGTTTTCCAAAAGTATAATTGAATTTTGAAAAAGGCTTCAGATCTTGCATCGTTCGCTAGTCGTCTAGAGTTTGGCAAAGATTTCAGAGGTTGCTTGCACCACTCAGTATTATTTTCGGGAAACTTTGTAAAGCATCGCAGATGTAGGTGGCATTCTAATAGTCGATCTAGGCAGATTCACGATCTCTTTACAGAGAGCTTAATCGAATTTTTCATCCTTAGTGATAGGGAGAGGTGTGAAACGTCGGGTAGACCGTAAAAAACTCACTCAGTATCAGTTGTGACTATGTAGTATCAAGCACTGAGAGAGCCAGATGAGTAAAGCTTATGGACTTATATGAAAAGACAGTACCAGTGGCTTGGGTTTCGACTACGCTTAACTCTCTAAGATGGCAGATTGAGTGTAGTCGAAACCCTGACTGCCTGACGCATCTTTGTGAATCCTGGATCACTCAAGCCTGAGATGATGTTTGGAAATACGGAGAACGTTAAAAAAGCTCAAGCCAGTCTGCGTAGCCTGAGACTGATCATGGCGATCTGAATAAATGCTTCGGAAGACGCGGGTAAGCGCTCGTAATCCAGATTGAGACGACGGCACCAGTGCAACCAACCATAAGTACGCTCCACCATCCACCGCTTCGGCAAGAGCACGAAGCCTTGCGCCCCTTCAGGACGCAAAACCACCTCTAAAATTCAACGGCAGGTATCGATGACCCAATGGAGAAAGTCCTCCCCCGCAAACCCACCATCCGCCCAGATACGGGCAAGGCGCGGGAGGCGTTGGCGCTCCTGATGCACCTGTTGCAGTAACTACTTTGCCCCTTCCCGCTCGGGTACATTGCCTGCCACGACGCGCACGGCAAGCAACAATCCCAAGGTATCGACCAGCGTAAAGCTTTTACGCCCTTTGATTTTTTTGCCGCCATCATCGCCCACGGCTTGATGCACCATGACGGCAGTCGGTACGGTTTGGGAATCGAGGCTCGCCGCACTGGGACTAGCTTCGTGTGCTTCAACGACTCTCACCCATTGCACCAGATGGTCATGGATGCGCTTCCAACTGCCATCCTGACGCCACTTGCGGAAATAGTAATAGACCGTTGAGTAGGGTGGATACTCATGGGGCAAAAGTCGCCAAGCGCAACCACTGACTAACACGTACAAGATGGCTTGAAACACGTGCATCAAGCTGACGCTGGGCGGTCTACCGGTTGTATAGTGTGGCTGGAGCAGGGATTCAAACAAGGCGTACTGTTCAAGGCTGAGTTCGGTGGCGTAGGCTAGATCCATCGCTTCCTGGAAGGCTATTGAGACTTTGTATATGCTTCAGCCTAGACTCCAGGAAGCTTTCTTGCAGTACTGGTGCCCATTGCAACCTTCTAAACATCCTCTAAGGAATATTTTACTCACTCGTGTCTAAAGATTACAGATTTGTCTAGTGATTAGCGCTATGCTGAGAGAAATTCATAGAATTCTTAACGAATAATCCCCCCATGTAATGTTTTAGACATCGCTGAGCCTATGGGAATTTGTCAAAATCAACCAGGCAGCACACCAAAATGATGCAGGTTTGGTGTGGCGAAAGAGCCACTGCTGCGTTTGCTTAAGCAATGGAACGTCTGTAGGGCAATGCTTCTCACTCATGTTTTTCTACCCTTCTCGATAAGTCCCCTCTCTATTGGCTTCCACTCACTTCTGTCAGGCAGTCAGGATGCTATGTCCGGCTAGCATCGGAGCGGTTGTGAGGCTAGACTTCCCAACTTGTTGAGGACTGTTGGGAGGTCTCAGCCCCGTCACCCCGCATGTGATCGACTTACAAAAACACGTTGGAGATGTAATCTACTACGACGTAATTTACCTGATCAATCAACACAACATTAGAACCAACGATAAAGAGGTTGTAAGCGGTTGGCAGGTTGATGTAACTGTTGACTTGCTTTGGCAATGCCACTAATTTCTTCGCGATACCAGGCGGCAAGCCTTTACCACGCAGCAGTTTCTTTTGAATGCCGGGTGGCAGAGAGCGAGATTGGCTCATGATTTGAGTTCGTGTAGCGCTGGTCAAAAGATTGTTACAGCTACAGTTACCACGTAGCAGATCAACCAGCACTGTTCGCTGAATCGTGGTAAAGCTTGTAACCTGCGTTTGTTGCACAGTACGAATGGGACCGTTGTAAGCGACAACGATCTGGCTGCTGCTTTTATAGACTGTGACAACGCTTTGAACCGTTCTGGTTACTGAGCCGACCCGGGTACCCAAAAAAGTGAACGTCCACGAATCACCATTGTCAGTATACGGACAACGTTGAGCAGGTCCGTGCATTGAGTCTTCTGCGCGATAGTAGCGAATGCCGCCATTTGCCGACTCTGCGGCTTGGCGGGCGAAGTTTTTGGCTCGGTTGAGGTCAATGCGAACTTCCCGATCGTCATCGCGATCGCGCCGTCCTTTTTTATCATCCTTGTCATCTTTTTTGTCTGCTATCAACCACTGGTGGCTATTGGTCTTGGGACTAAGGGAAGCTCCATTCAAGGCGATGGCTTGAGGTGCGGGGATAGACGCCTGGACTGTGGCAGGAATAGCCATAAGCAGGGCAAGACTGGTTAACGCTAACAGTCGCTTGTTCAACGACGTAACGGAGGGTGAATGTAGCATCATTTTTTTCCTTGTCAGTGAGGTTGCGTTGTTTCGGATGTCACCCAAGTCTTTAAACTGACTCCGTGCGCGTAGAGTTTCCTCCTGGCAAGCAGCTTAACCTTACCTTCACAAGAAAGGCTTGAAGAGTTACCTTTTCAAGCCTTTTTTCTATGGAGCAACGAAACGGGCAGAGTTGGAAAATCTTTTTACGCCAGTTTTGGGTTAGGAATCTGTTGTGTGCGAGAAATAGCTACCAACATTGAAGCTCGTGGTGTCTTCGATTTGCTTCAGTGTGGAGCGGGTAATGAGTTTGCCTGTTTCCACAAGCACCTTTCCAGTGAGGGGATGCAGCAAATCCTGGTCGGCGCGTCTGCCAATCAGGGCTTCGATGTCTTTAATGGAGTTAATGTACATACCGGGTGGTAGTTCTACCACCACACCATTTTGCAGAACTCTTGCCTGACACGCAAGACGGGAGTGTGGCTTACACGTTGTGATGACCTCTAACGTGCGCTGCTCTCGACGGCTGACAGGCGAGAGGGCTTCCATACCCTCTTGCACGTAGATATGGCAGGTGGCGCACATGCCTCGACCACCACATTCTTTCAAAACATCCAGATCTTTGTTAAGGAGCACTGAGAGCAGATTACCGTTGGTTTCAACAGAGGTTTCTTGGGCGATCGGTTCAAGTCTGACAGTTTTAGCCATTGGGGTCTCCGGTAAAAGGATAGGGAATGAGGGATAAAGGCTAAGAGTGTGGTTAGGGGTCAGTCGTCAGTGTCAGTGGGTCAGAGTTAACTCCTCACTCCTCTCTGGGTATCGTTCAGCGGCTCTAGTAGGATGGCTTTTTGCTGGTCGTTGAGGGCTGTTTGCTCGACGATCGCGGGGAAGTCGCGAATCACCTGTGCACAGCGTTTAACAAAAGCGGCAACCCAGGTCTGAAGCCACTCTTGCTCTTGAGGCGTGAGGGGTACAGTCATACCCTCAGGCAAGGCTCCGGTAAACGAAAACTGAGTCGCGCGATCGATCTGAAGGTGAGCCAACCCATCTGACTGTGGGCGTGTGGCTTTCCAGTAGTTAGCAATGACGTGAGTCCCCAGGTATTGAGTGGTGAACTGGCTAAGATGATTGAGGGCGGCGATCGCCTCTTTCAGGGTGGCGGGGTCAGAGGGAGACAGCCCAGCCTTAGTGAATGGCTTGGGGGGCGCTAGAGCTTCAGAAGGATGGGCTGTTGGCGGCGGCGTGAGGAAGTCTTGGGTGTCAGCGGTTGGGTCAGCATTGGTGACTGGGTCGGCGCTATGCTTGCGATAGTGCAAGTCATTCAGGTTAATGTTGCCAGCCATCAGCCGAAACGTGGCGATCGCGTTTGGGATGTCTTCTTGCAGGACTGCTTGGAGCGGTTGAATCATGCCCAAATAGTCTGCATGTACCAGTTTGTGATCGGTTAAAACAAGCAAAACCATGCCGCGATCGAGTCTGTAAAGATGAACTTGGTGTTCGGCAAATTGAAACTCAAAGACATTGAAACCATCAGGAATGGTCTCCACGACTTGTAAGATACCCTGGGCAAGGGCTTCTTTTTGTTGAAAGTTCAGGGTCTGCTCGATGCCACAGAAATAGGGTCGAGCGCGCCCATCCATTAGGGCAACGCCTGCAATTCCTGGTAAATTCAGAAAGTCCTGAATAACCTCCCGTTTCATAGTTCTTTAATTTACGTTTCAATACGATACATGGCACACGTGACGGTTAGGGATTACTCGGACGACTGTGTTAGGGTTTCTGGTTTAAACGCGGATCGATCGCCCGATCCCGTTGTCGCTTCCGTACCAGTCGGTGAGTACACTCCGGCTCCTCCAAAATCTCAGGTTTAGCAGTATGTCTGACCTCCCATTTACTCTGGATCAGTTACGCATTCTCAAAGCGATCGCCGCTGAGGGCAGCTTTAAGCGTGCTGCCGATAGTCTATATGTTTCGCAGCCTGCCGTTAGCTTGCAAGTCCAAAATCTGGAACGCCAGTTGGATGTGCCTCTGTTTGATCGGGGCGGTAGACGCGCACAGCTTACCGAAGCGGGGCATCTACTTTTGGGCTACGGCGAGAAAATTCTCACGCTTTGCCAGGAAACCTGCCGAGCGATCGAAGACTTGCAAAATCTTCAGGGCGGCACTTTGATTATTGGAGCGAGCCAAACTACGGGCACCTATCTATTACCACGGATGATTGGTGTCTTTCGACAGCAGTATCCGGATGTGGCTGTGCAGCTTCATGTGCATTCAACGCGTCGCACCTCCTGGAGTGTAGCAAATGGACAGATCGACCTTGCGATTATTGGCGGTGAAATTTCGCCTGAACTGCAAGACTCTCTAGAAATTATTCCCTATGCTGAAGATGAACTAGCACTCATTCTGCCTGTCTTCCATCCGCTAGCAAAGGTGGAGACTATTCAAAAAGACGATTTGTATAAGCTTCAGTTCATCGCGTTGGACTCACAATCAACCATTCGGAAGGTGATCGACCAGGTTTTATCACGCTGCGGCATTGAAACTCGTCGCCTTAAAATTGAGATGGAGCTGAACTCGATCGAAGCCATTAAAAACGCCGTTCAGTCTGGTTTAGGGGCGGCCTTTGTCTCAATTTCGGCGATTGAGAAAGAGCTACAAATGGGCGTTTTGCACCGCGCCAGGATCGATGATGTGGTAGTGAAACGCATGCTGTCAGTCATTATTAACCCCAATCGCTATCGATCGAAAGCAGCCGAAGCCTTCTGTCGGGAGATTCTGCCCAAGTTTGCGGGCTATGCCAATTTACAGCCTTACGAGTCTGAGCCTGTGGAGCCGTTAAAGCCGCTTGCTTCCAGTGCGGGCAGTAAGCGACTCGTCGTCCCAGAAATTGATTAAGCTAGCCCATCCTCTCTATGGATCTTTACTGCACCCGTCCAGGCTGTCCACGCCCCGTGAATGCCTTTGCTGACTTGGATGACCAAGCCACGCTCAAGGCGGTGTCGCAAAAATACTGCATGACCTGCGGCATGGAATTGATCCTGGTTGGGCGCTACCTACCGCTGAAGCTCTTGGGTCAAGGCGGCTTTGGAGCCGCATTTCTGGCACGCGATCGCTACACGCCAGCGATGCGCCAATGTGTCGTCAAACAGTTCTTGCCGTCTGGCAACCTCAGCCCTGCCCAGCTCGAAATCGCGCAGCACCTCTTTGAGCGGGAGGCAGAAGTGCTAGAGCAGCTAGGCAATACGCACCCCCTGATTCCTGACCTATTTGCCTTTTTTGAGCTGACGATCGCCAGTCCCCAAGCGGGCAAGCAGGACAAGTTTTTTTATCTGGTACAGGAATATATTGATGGGCAGACGATGGAGGAGGAAGTGGTGCAGAAAGGCACACTTTCTTCAGACGACGTTGCTGCAATGCTGAAGGAAATTCTCGAAATTTTAACGTTTGTCCACGAAAATGGCTCGATCCACCGCGATATCAAGCCATCCAACATCATGCGTCACCGCAACGGACGGTTTTACCTGCTCGATTTTGGTGCAGTGAAGCAGGCAACAAAAGGTGCAGCAACCGCAAAGTCAACTGGTATTTACTCGCTGGGTTTTGCGCCGCCAGAGCAAATGTCTGGTGGTGAAGTGTATCCTTGTAGCGACCTCTATGCTCTAGCAGTCACTTGCCTGATGCTGCTCACGGGGAAGCAGCCGAATGAACTGTTTGATTCTTACAGCAACACCTGGAAGTGGCGTAGCGACGCGGCTGGTGTGGCTCGATCGCTGGCAGATGCACTCGATCGAATGCTCTTGCAACCACCCAGCCAGCGGTTTCAATCGGCGGCAGAGGTGCTCGCAGCACTTAAGCCTCCTAGCCGAAGCACGGTGCGATCGCCTGCCACCCCAAAACGAGCGGCATCATCAGTGCCGTCTCCTCCTACTGCACCACCCCAAGCGGTGCCTCAAGCTCAGCCTGCTGCAACACCAGTTGTGCTTTTACCAGCCTCTCAGGCTACAAAGCCCGCGAGAAGACAGCGTGGGTCGATCGCGCCTTTCTCGACGCTGGAGTTGTTGGGTGCCGCTGCGTTCACTGGCTTTGAAGGCGGGCTGTTGGCGATCGCGCTTTTCAGCTTTCTGGGCACCTCCATCATTAGCGGCGGCTTTTGGGTTGCACTGTTGTTGGGACTGATCTTTCTCCAGTCGCGTCGTACGATCGAACGGGTGGATCTGCTGATTACAGCGGGTCTGACGTTGGCGATCGTGCTGCTCATACCACCGTTACATAATCTTGCCGCCATCGTTAGCGGAAACGGGTTGGTGACTGTTGTAGTCATCGCTGTCTTAACGGGGCTGGTGGCGATCGCAGTCACTGCCCTGTTTCGGATCATTTTTAATCTGTTGTCTACCTTTCTTTAAGGCGACTCAGAGTACGATCGTTCGATTAACTGGGATCGCTAAGCCTTTAACCTTGAGCGAGTACAAGCCGTTTGCTGGCTGGATGCATACCATTTGGTACAAAAGAATTTATGGCACAAAAAAACGATACAACAGCATTGATTCTGGCGTTTCTTGTGACGGCAGGGCTAATTGGAGGGGGCTTTTGGTGGTTTACTCAACGATCTGGCAGTGACCTAAGTAACCTACTACCAAACAATACCAACTCTCCATCGGATCGTTCTGATGGCGGTGAGCCATCAGTGTCACCGACTGGCGCTCCAAACGCTCAAGCGAATCCGTCATCGGCTGAAGGCTTTTCAGGCGTTCAAAAGATTCCTTCCGGTTTATTCAGCTACGGTGGCAGCACGACTTGGGCACCCATTCGGCTGATCGTTGATCCGGTCATTCAATCAGTCCGACCAGAGTTTCGCCTGCGCTACATTGATCCGATTTCTGGTGCACCTGGTTCGGGGACAGGTATCCGAATGCTGCTACAGGATGGACTTGCGTTTGCTCAGTCTTCGCGACCCGTGTCCGATCAAGAAAACCAAATGGCAGAACAGAGAGGGGTTAAGCTGAAGCAAATACCAGTGGCGATCGATGGCATCGCGATCGCGGTTAATCCCAGCTTAAAGATTCCTGGCTTGACGATTGACCAGATCAAGGCAATTTATAGTGGTAACGTCACCAACTGGAACCAGGTCGGCGGTCCAAATCTTGCCATTCAACCCTTCGAGCGCCCTGCCACCGCCGGGGCAGGAACCATTGAAGTGCTGCTAGGCGATCGCAAACCGGGCGCAAACGTCCAAGATGTTGCCACTACTACAGCAGGCTTGCGGAAACTGGCAACGAATCCGGGGGGGGTCTATTTCTCTACGGCAACGGAGCTGGTGCCACAGTGTACCGTTAAGCCTGTGCCGATCGGTCGGCAGCCTGGTCAGTTTGTGCCGCCTTATCAGGAACCGCTTGTTGCTCCTAATAGCTGTCCTGGTCAGCGCAATAAGATCAACACTAGTGCCTTTCAAAGTGGACAGTATCCGTTGACTCGCAATCTCTTTGTGATTGTGAAGCAGAATGGCGCTGCCGAGCAACAGGCTGGTGAAGCCTATGCAAACTTTCTGCTCTCACCGCAGGGGCAAGATTTGATCGCCAAAGCTGGCTTTGTCAGAATTCGCTAGGCGGATGTCGTAAAAGTCGCCTTAAGCATAACCATTTCTACTCTTAGACCTTTCGGCGTGTTGCTGCAAATGCCCTTTACTACCGAGTTGCAGACCTGCTTGTTGATTCAGATTGCCTATTGAAGAGGCTGCTTAAACCTGCTTAATGCCTGATTCTAAGCAGGTTTGTTACGCCATATAATAAATCCAAAGCTGGAAGAATTGCGTATCACTTTCTAGACTCGTTTATCACGGCTTAGTCTGCTTCTTCCAGAAACGGTAGAACAAGAGCTTGCTTTTAAGTGCGTAGAAAGAACGGTACTCGATGCAGCCAAGCACTAAGCTGTTAATCATTCAAACTGGGTATTCAGGAGGCTAAAACCCCTTGCTAGCTTAGATCAACTCGAAAATTTAAATGCATAACAGCTTACCCCTTGGGCTTCAAGGTATGCGTTGGCTTCGTGGTGCTTGCAGTCATTTACGTGATTGCCCACCGAATCCACGTGCGCTGGTTAAACACAAACCGAGTTACACATCCTTTAGGAGAACATCGACATGGATCAGGAAAGAAGAATGCTATCAGACGCAACAGCCCTTCGCGGCAGACGTTGGTCGCGCCGTAACCTGCTGAAAACAGGTGCCGTTGTCGGCGCAGCGGGCGCGATCGGCATTCCAGCCGTCGTCAAACGTGTGGACGCTGCACCTGTAGCAGCGCAGGCAAATGATAGCAAAGTGCTGAACGGCGCGTTGTTTTATGAACATCAGGCAATTTGGGCATACAGCTTCGCTGCGGGTAAATTAACCAGCACTGCTGTGGGTAAAGCCGTGTTGGCGATCGCGCTGGCAAATCAGGCAGATCATAAAAAGCACCGCGACACGCTGGCAGCGGTCATTACACAACTGGGCGGGATTCCTGCTGCGGCGCAAAAGCAGTATGACGTATCGGCTTATCTGAAGGCAGGTGAAGGCGCACTTGACTCTGATGTCAACATTGCTAAGCTGGCGCTAGCGCTGGAAACCGATGCTGCGATCGCCTACGGTCGTGAAATTGCTAAACTCAAAACGCCTGCACTGGTGACAGCCGGTGCCAGCATTGGTGCCACTGAGGCATCTCATGCAACCTTGATTCGCTCTGCATTCAAAGCCTTAGGAGTTGACCTTGCGGTTGTACCAGCATCATTTGTTAGTGCTGATACCCGCAGTGCCTGGGTGCTGAAGGTGTAACTTGCCACATTAAGAGCGGGGCAAGACCGTGAGTGGGCATAGGAAGGTTGATGCAGTAAGCACTGGCATACATTTGTTCACAGTATCAATTTCCCTATGCCCTTACTTTGCTTGAGATGGGTTAATTTTGAGGAGTTTGACTCAATTCAGCAAGCTCTCAGCTTGACCTGATAGTCTACTAGCAGTTTGAGTGTCTCAACATTTCAAACTGCTCATGCACACTCCAAGAAAGTGATATGGATCTCAATACTAAAGACATTGTGCTGTTGCTTCATCCTGCGATCGCGGTCATTTTTGTGTTCCCTCTCATTGGCATGGTCGTGAGAATGGCGTGGCAAACACGCCAGCGACGCTTGGAGGTAAAAGCAGGAAACAAAAGCAAGATCCCGCCTGCCGTTGGTCAAGAGCACGTTCAATTAGGTCGCTGGCTGACGGGTTCAGTCGTAGCTGTTTACTTTCTTGGTATCACACGCTCAATCGTTGACAACATTCAGACCAAGGAGCTGTTGAGTAAAGAGCCATTCCAGGTCGTGTTTATTGGGCTGCTTTATGCGGCAACCATTGCTTCTCTCGCCTTGTTGTATCGCGCACAAGACAAGCTCTGGCGGGGTGTTTTTGCTACGCTCACTGGCATTGGGATTGTAGTGCTTGGGTTTCAGGATGGGGTTTATCGTCTAGATAATGCGTGGTACATTTCCCACTTTTACATTGGGCTGGTCGCAGCCTTGCTGATGGTGTTTTCGCTGGCGATCGTCCGCGACATCTATCAGGATCGGGCTAACCGCTGGCGTACTGTACATGTAGTGCTAAATTGCGTAGCGCTACTGCTGTTTGTTGGGCAGGGACTCACTGGCACACGCGACCTGCTTGAAATTCCCTTGAGCTGGCAGGAAGAAACTATTTACAAATGCAATTTTGATAAAACATCGCCTGCCTATAAAACCTGCCCCCCGCTGGCAGCCCCCAAGTAGACATCAAATAGTTGTACCCACTGAGCCGCTCGACTGACCCGCTGCAACAGCCTTACTGACCCGACTTTCACCAGAAGTGAGGTCATACGTTTACTCTGCCAACTCACGTTCGTAGGCAACTCTAGCAGACACAACGATTGGTGTAAGGGCGATCGCCAACGCGAGGATTGGCAAAACAAGACTCAGCATGGCACAGACCTCCCAAGGTGAATGATCATTAGACAGCGAAAGCAAACAAACGGTTCCCTGGTGATCGGCAAGAGCAACGACGAGACCCTGAAGGCGACCGCACTGATGATCAAGCTGCGCCTCGCTTAGAACGGCTCGCTCTAAAAAGAGATCCGTGGAATGATGATGATTCCGGGTCGGTCGTAGCGATCGCGATCATCTTTGCGGCGAAAACGATCATCACGGCGATCGCGCCAATCGCGCACCCGTTCTGCGTCACGCCGTTCCCGCTCACGGTCGTCCTAGCGATCGGACGAGCGGTTTCGATCGTAACGGTCGATCGTGCGCACTCGTTCAGGGTAACGGTAGCGATTGTCATTAGGGCGGCTGATGCCGCGATAGTCTCGGTCGTTGGCAAACGCTGCTGCTGGAGCGAGAACAGCGATCGCACAAGTTAGCGATAAAGCAGTACGAAGCATGGTTGAAGGCTCTCCTGCGATGAACAATAGCCCTACTCACTTTCACGGTAGAAGGTGAGTCTGCCAACAAGCCTCTTCCTACAGCCAGATTGAGCAAGACAGTTCTGTGCTCCTCAGAACGGATACACAAAGCGTTGCTGCTTTCCAAAGTCCATAATTGATGGATATGACTACGAGCCTTTTGGCATTACGAGTAAAGATTTATAGCTATTACCGGGAATGTACCCATCCTTACGGGTAGGAATGGTGTGGGAACAGGCTCGTTGTTGCAGCGATCGCCTATACAGTGGGGAAATCGGTGATGAAAAGTAGCAACGGCATTAAGCCGTGGTTTGTTTTGCTGGCATTATGCGTTGCCCTTGCCATCAAAGGCTGTAGCGTTGCGAACATTACGCCGACCGCCAACCCACAACCCTCCGTTGCTGCTCTAGCCGCACCCAAGCTACCCGACTGGATTGAGCAAATCAGTCCCACTGGAGAAGCCGCCACCACGGCACAAATCCGCATTCGCTTCAAAGAGCCGTTGCTGCCGGTGGAAAGCCTGGAGAGTAAAGAGCCACAAGACGTGCTGAAGCAGTTTGAACTGGTGCCGCCCCTACCTGGTCAGTGGCGCTTTCTCACGCCGCGTATGGTGGGCTTTCAGGGCGATCGCGCCATTCCCAAAGCCACCCGCATCAAGGTGACGCTCAAAGCAGGCTTAGCAGATCTGAGGCAGCATCGTTTGGAGCAAGATTTTGCCTGGACATTTAATACCGAACCGATCAAGCTCACCGCTTTGCCCGGTACGCCTGCTGCCGGAACAGCGCAAGGTGAAGCCGTCGAGCCGCTGGAGGTCAAGCCTGTGCTCAAATTCACATCGAATGTGGAGCTAGATTTAACCTCGCTGAAAGAGCATGTACAGCTTGCATCTGGCAATGACAAGAACGGTGTGGGCTTGAATGTGGCGCTGGAAAGGAGTGAGGAGAAAGCACGCGACCAATATCCTGAAGAGAAAGCGCCGACGGAACAGTTTGATCCGTCTGTGCGGGACTGGTTCTATACGCTCGAACCCCAGCAGCCACTCGCAAAAGCCACTCGCTATCGTTTGGAAATCACGCCAGGGTTAGCGTCGGCAAAGGGCAATCTGGCGAGCGAAAGTGTCTTTGCCAGCCAGGTCGAAACCTACTCACCGCTGGCGTTTCAGAAACTCAGCTACTATGGGCAACCGGATGCAGGCGGCGCTATGGGACGCTTTGTCAACGGTAGCGCTCAGCTAGAGTTCAATAACGAAGTGGATGCAGAGTCGGCGATCGCCAACATTACCGTTGAGCCAGCACCAAAGAAAGATGTGCCCTTGGTGCGAGTGTACGAGGGCGATCGCATTGTCGCCATTAACCCCTGGGCACTCGAACCAGCCAAGAAGTATACGGTAAAGCTGGGTGCCGATCTCAAGGACAAGTATGGACAGACGCTCGGTAAACCGACGACGATCGACTACGAAACAGGCGACGTAGCAACCGACCTCTGGGCACCCTCTGGGTTAAATATCTTCCCGACAGGTAAAAAACTTCAACTTAACCTCTCGACGGTCAATCTGTCTAACTACAAAGCGGCGTTTGCGGTTGTGCAGCCTACCGATCTGGTTTACGCCGAATCCGCCATGCCCAGCGAGAACGGGAAAGGATTGCTGCCCAATCTTTCTGCCTGGAAGAGTACATCGGTGAAGGGGCAAAAGAATCAGGCGATCGACACCACAGTCCCGCTACAAAAACAGTTGGGCGGTGCGACGGGAATGCTGGCGTATGGCGTTCAGGCGCGCACCCATCAGTACCAGGACGGTAAGCAGCAGCAGTGGCGTGAACCCACCACCTACGGTCTGGTGCAGTTGACCAATTTGGGCGTGTTTGCTCAGTGGTTTCCCGAATCGGGCATGGTGCGCGTCAGCCACTTGTCCGATGGTGGCGCGGTTGCCAATGCCGCTGTGCAAATCTATCCATCGAAGCTAGAAGCGAAAGACCAGCCTGAGCCTAGCGCCTGTGCCACAGGCAAAACCGACAAAACTGGGACGCTGCTGCTCGACAGCAAAGCGTTGCAGACCTGTATGGGTGGTGGACGCTTTACCGATGCACCGAAGCTGCTGGTCGTGGCGCAAGAAGGCAAGGATTGGGCCTTTACGCGCACATTAGAGTACAGCGGAGCCTATGAGTATGGCGTTGACGCAGGTTGGCAAAGCAGTAAGCCGGATTCGCGGGGTATCATCTTTTCCGATCGCAAGCTCTACCAACCGGGCGAAACGGCCTGGTTTACGGGTGCTGCCTACTACCTGCAAAACGGCGCGTTGAAACAGGACAAAAACGCCCGCTATACCCTCACCCTGCGCGACTCCAACGGTCAGGAAACCAGCCTGGGCACCGAGACGACGAACGAGTTCGGCACGTTCTCGAAGGAATGGGCGATCGGCAAAAACCAGCCCCTCGGCTATTACGCCATTCTCGCCAAGAACGCGAACGAGGTTGAAATCGCGGGCGAATTCCGCGTTGCCGAATTTAAACCACCTAACTTTAGAGTCTCGTTGACCTTAGAAGGCAGCAAACCCGCTGAGCCAAATTCAACTCAAAACTCAAAACTCGAAACTCAAAACTTCTCCTCGATCGCCTCCGTCGGCACAACCATCACCGCCAAAACCCAAAGCAACTATCTCTTTGGCTCCCCTGTAGAAGGTGGCAAAGTCGAGTATTACGTGACTCGAAAGCAAGCGGAATTTGCACCCAAAGGTTGGGATGGCTTCGCGTTTGGGCAACAGTGGTTTTGGCCCGAAGAAGCGCCTACGGTCACGACTGACGTGCTGCAAACCAATCAGGTGTTGAGCAAAACCGGGGATAGTAGTCAGTCTGTGGCGATCGACAAAGATCTGCCCTACCCCATGACTTACCGCGTCGATGCCCAGGTCTCGGACGTGTCGAATCTCTCTGTTGCCGACTCCAAAACCTTTCTGGCGCTACCCACCGATAAGCTGATTGGGTTGCAAAGTGACTTTGTAGCAACGGCAGGACAGGATTTTCCTGTAAAGGTCATTGTCACCGACCCCACAGGTACCCCAGTTTTGAATCAAAAAGTCCATCTGGAACTCCAGCAGATGACCTATAGCCGCGTATCAAAACTGGTGGAAGGTAGCCGCACCCAGCAAGATCAGGTGGAATACAAAACCGTTGCTACGGCGGATGTCCAGTCAGATGCCAGTCCCCAGAGCGCTAATTTGAAACCGACGACTTCCGGGTCGTATCGCATTCGAGCGACCTTTGCAGATAATAATCAAGTCAGCGCTACTGATGTTCAGCTTTGGGCAACGGGCGATGCGTCCGCGAGTTGGGGCAGCCGTTACCGCAACAATCGTCTAGAAATCAAGCTCGACAAAAAGCATTATCAGGTAGGCGAAACGGCAACTGCGCTCATTCAATCACCCTACCCAGCGGGTGAACTGTACTTTGCTGTGGTGCGCCACAACACCCTTTACAAAACCCTGACCAAAGTGCAGGGCAGTGCGCCCAGTGTGCAGTTCCAGGTTACGCCTGAGATGTTGCCCAATGCGGCAGTGGAAGCGGTGTTGGTGCGTCAGGGCAAACCGCTGGAGCAGCTAGAACCAGGCAGCTTGGACAAACTCGTCCGCATTGGCTTTGTCCCCTTTGAAACCGACCTGAATCCCCAGTATCTCAACGTCGAAACGACAGTAAAACCGACCCTCCAGCCTGGTGACGAACAAACCGTGCAGCTTCGGCTCACCAGTCAGGGTCAGGCAGCAAAGGGACAGGTGACGCTGATGGTGGTGAACGAAGCGGTGCTGCAACTTAGCGGTTATCGTCCGCCTGACCTGGTGAAGACGGTGTATGCCGAACAACCCGTCTCGATTCGCTTGAGCGACAACCGACCCGATGTGGTGCTGCAACCGCAGGCATCACCGCTGGAAAAAGGGTGGGGCTACGGCGGCGGTGCCTCCAATGGCGCAGGCAGCACACGCGTTCGGACGGACTTCAAAGCGCTGGCGTACTACAACGGCTCAGTGAAGACCGACGCGATCGGCAATGCCACCGTTAAATTCAAGCTGCCTGACGACCTCACTACCTGGCGCGTCATGGCAGTTGCTACCGACGAGAATATGCATTTTGGTAATAGCGATACGACTTTTGTAACGACGAAACCGCTGATTGCGAATCCACTGTTACCGCAGTTTGCGCGTCCGGGCGATCGCTTCCAGGTAGGCGTATCCGTCACCAACACGGCTGGACAAACGGGCAATCTGGCAGTTAACGGCTCTGTTACCGATCCGCTGAAGCTGGATAACTCCTCTGGACAACAGCAGACGCAGGCAACCACAGGCACCAGCGCCTATCGGTTTCCCGTCGTGGTGCAGTCTACAGGCGATGCGAAGGTGAAATTTACCACCCAGCTTGGCAGCGCCACCGATGCCTTTGAAGTGCCGCTCGACATTAAAGCGCTTGATGTGACGGAACAGGTAGTAGAAGCGGGAACGACCACCGATCAGGCAACCATTCCCCTGAATGTGGATAAAAACGTTGCACCCGATGCAGGCGGTCTGAACCTTTCCCTTGCCAGTAGCCTGATTCCCACACTGGCTGCTCCCGCTAAACAGGTGCTGGACGAAACCGACCTCCCCTTCCTGGAACCTGCCGCCAGCCAACTGGCGATCGCCGCCAACCTGCAAACCCTCGCCCAAACCTACGGGCAAACCTTCGCCAGCTTCAATCCCACCCAACAGGCGACTCAGGCGATCGAGCGCTTACAAACGCTTCAAAAACCCGATGGCGGTTTCGCCTCCTATCCCAGCCAAGAGGCATCCGATCCCTTCATCACCCCCTACGCTGCCCAAGCGATCGCCCTTGCCGATCGCGCCTTTAGTAGTGATGCTGACAAACTCAAAACTCAAAATATCTCCTTCGGAGACGCTGCGCGAACAAAACTCAAAACTCCCCTGATCGCTTATCTCAAAAAACTCCTCGCCGATCCCGGACAGTACGACTTCTGCAAAGAAGCACTCTGCAAAAATCAGGTGCGTCTGGAAACTTTGATTGCGCTTGCTGCGTTGGGCGATCGACGCAACGATTTCCTCTCAGATCTCTACAGTCAGCGCAACCAGCTTGATTCGGTCAGCCAGATCAAACTAGCACGATACCTGTCTCAGTTTCCTGAGTGGCAGCAAGAAGCTAAAACAATGGTGGGTCAACTCCAGGAGACGATCTACCAGACCGGACGCAACGCAACGGTGAACTTGCCACCTAACTGGCGCTGGCTGAATTCTTCTACCACTGCTCAAGCGCAAGCCTTACGACTCTTCGTTGCCCAAAAAGCTAAGTCCGAGGATCTCGATCGACTGCTGAAAGGTCTTCTAGCTCAGCGGCGGAACGGCACCTGGCAAGGAACCTACGACAATGCGGAAGCGCTCACTGCACTGGTTGAATACAGCAAGCTTCAGCCCACGCCGCCTAGCTTTGAAGCAACGGCGACCCTAGCAGGCAAGACGCTCAGTACCGCGAAGTTTGAAGGCTACCGCACCCCCAGCGCCGACGTGACGGTGAAGATGGCGGATCTCCCGCGCGATCGCAACGACTTGACCCTCAAGAAAACGGGTCAGGGCATTCTGCACTATCTGGTTGCCTACCGCTATCGGCTCCAGGGCAACCAACCCGGTAAGCTGAATGGTCTGCGCGTCACCCGCACCATTCGTCCCGCCAACGAAGACAAGGTGCTGTACAAAACGGGACTGGTTGCACCCGATCCGCTCACGGTTCCGGTTGGGCAAGTCTACGACATTGGGCTGGAAATCATCACCGATCATCCCGTCGATCATGTGGTTGTCACTGATCCTCTACCTGCGGGTTTTGAGGCGGTTGATAACAGCTTCCAAACGACGACACCCTATTTTCAGGCACAGGGCGATAGCTGGCAACTTGACTATCAGACGATCTACCACGATCGCGTCGTTGCCTTTGGCGACAAGCTCGATCCAGGCGTTTACACTCTGCATTACCTCGTCCGCTCCGTCACTCCCGGTACGTTCCTTTACCCTGGTGCAGAGGCACATCTAGAATATGCTCCCGAAGAGTTCGGGCGATCAGCATCCTCAAGCCTGGTTGTGTCAGAGAAGTAGAGGTTGCAAGCTAACTTTATGGCGCTTCTTTCTGATGAATTAACTGCTCAATCATCTGCTGCTGAAGCCCTGCTGTTTCAGCCTGCTGTTGAGTCGTTGCTTTCAGCTCAGCCAAATCCATTCTGAACTCAGTATTAGACTCGATCAACTGCCCCATGCCTGACACCAATCCCTCAATGCTTTCACGCTGCTGCACCGACGCTTTGACTAGCTCACCTGCAATCACTACCAGTTGGGCAATCCGCTCATCAATCGTTTCGAGCCGTGATTCAATAGTCATACTCCGATTGTGTTTTCAACGCTAACTGGCTGCTGATTGTATCAGATAAATGGCGATGGGGAGCGATCGGCATCCTCAAGCCTGGTTGTGTCGGAGAAGTAGAGGTATGGGTTTTTGAGTGATCTTGGGCTTGGCAGCGCAGCAACAGTGCTTGAATCAATCACAGCTTGAAAAACGCAGCTAAACTAATACTTATAGTCTTCCATGAAGTTTGAAATTGTCACGCCTCTTAACTTTACGGTCAGGACATCCGAAGACTATTGGCAACGGTTGCTAATTAAGCATCCTGATATGGAGGCGTTGGAAGATCTCATTCAATTGGCTCTTTCTGCACCGGATGAAGTTCGACGCAGCAGCCGAGATGCAGACGTATTATTGTTCTATCGGGTGCGGCGAGAAGAACGTTGGGTTGTTGCGGTGGCGCGGCGCTTAAATGGAGATGGATTCCTCATCACGGCTTACCAAACCGATGCGATTAAAGAAGGGGAAAGGGTATGGCTCAAATAAAGGTGTTTTACGAACCAGAGACGGAATTGTTAAGCGTCTTTTGGCAAGTGCCGAGACTAAATCAAATTGCGACTGAGCTTGGAGACGGGGTGATTTTGATCAAGGACGGGGTGAGTGGTGAGCCAATTGGTCTGGAAGTGTTGTCCTATCGTCCTGGCGACGATCGCTTTGATGCTGTGAGCGTTGAACTGGGGAAAATGAGTTCGATGCCATCAGCCAGCTAACCTGTGGAGCGCTTGTAGGCTGCATTCATGAGTTTGAAGCGACCGATCGCAAGAGATAATCGACCTCCTCAAGCCTGGTTGTCTCGGAGAAGTAGAGAAGGGCGATCGCGTTTTGGCACAAGGGGCGATCGTGCCACGCAAATTTTCTCGATGACTCCCCTCAGCAGCGATAAGTAGTTAAACGAAATCAATTACACAAAAAAGTAGCTGAAAGGCTGGATTGTCGCGAAGCTAGTGTGAAAATAATTCTGTCGGACTAATTATCATGCGAAAAAATTCTTATGGTATCCCCAGCACCAGAGATATCCTTGGAAAATACGTGAATGTAATACCCTGATTCGGGTATTACCGAGAAAACATTCTATGTAAAAGTTGTTATGTGGTGTTCCAGACTAAGTTTGAGCCTGCTAAATCATGTCAAATAATCTTTTTCCTCAATATCCTGCCGCTCACCTAAATAGAGATGATACTATTGCATACTTAACTCCATATAAAATGCAATGCCGTCCGGTGAGCCGCCAGCCGTTAGCTGGCTTCGCTTCTGGGTTTAGGCGGTATATGAAGGTCAGCGGTTAGCCTCCAAAGTTTGGTCGTCATAGACGAACCATGTGTAGAAAATTAAGTTTCTGTGCTGGTTACATAACAGGAATACTTTAGACATAACCAAAATTTAGTTAGAGAGTTGCCCTAGAGGTGTTATGCAAGATGAACGGCAATGGTTGAGATTACCCGTTGTATCTGCCAGTTCTGAGTATCTTGTGATGGGGTATCTGATGAGGCGTAACATTCTGGCATACAAAGCACCGCCTAACAACGAAGGATATGATTTGATATGTATTCATCCAGATCCGCGCCACAAACTAAAAGACAACGAGTTTTCACAAGTTAGGATTCAAGTGAAAAGCAGATATGCAACAGACTGCGATCGCGGTTTTCCAATCAAAGATAAGAGCCTTGATGCATTTGATTTTTTGGTTGTTGTGTTTCTCAATATTGGTAAGTTTTATGGCAAAAATGATGGATCAGAGGGAAGTAGCGAGGTAGAGTTTTACACTTTGCCTAATGAGTTTATTCGTACCCATCACAATGCAAGTTCATCTTGGCAAAAGGTTAGATTGCGGGGGTTGGAAGCAGAAATCGAGCAATATAAAGGAGAAAAGGGGTTTGAGCAAATCGCGCAAGTTTTAGGCATTCCAAAACCGCTTAAAGAGAGAGGCGTGATTTCACCAGTCAGCTAGCAATCCTGGTGCAGCGGATTGACCGAAGCACCTTGTGTTATGAAGCCTTTTACAATCGCTGACCGGGAACGTTATTGCATTGCGATCGCCCCTCTTATCGGTTGAGTTAGAGCGATCGCGCAACCAATCGCCTGTTCTGAAGGGCGCGATCGCCCCTTGCGTCAGAGCTCGCGGCAACTCCATAAAATTGAGTGTCCTACAATAGAGGAGCGATTACCATCCAGTGAGAAGATGGCATCAGTATGATGAACTTACAAAACGCCTCGACTAACCCGTATGTTGAGCAGCGAGAAAAGGGCTATTGGATCAGAGAAACCCGTATTTCCCTTGATTCAGTTGTTTACGCATTCTTGAGTGGCGAGTCGCCTGAAAGCATTACCCAAAACTTCCCGCTGTTATCCCTAGAGCAGGTTTACGGTGCCATTACGTTCTATCTTGCTCATCGAGAGATGGTTGATAGATACTTAGACGAGGGTGAAGCAGACTTGCAACGGTTGCAGCAATCTTTGAGAGACAAGAGTCCCGTTTTACACCAAAAATTGAAAACGGCTCAAGCCCAAAAGCAAATCAGGGTATGACGGAGGTTCGCTTTCAAGCCGATGCCGATCTCAAACAGGCGATCGTCGCAGGTGTCAGCCGCAGACAGCCTAAGTTGGCTTTTCAGTCAGCCAATGAAGCGGGCTTTGAAGGTCTAAAAGATGCAGACGTTCTGGCAATTGCAGCACGAGATGGCAGGTTGCTGGTCACACACGATCGTAAAACCATGCCAACTGAGTTTGGTCAATTCATTCTGTCTCAACGTAGTGCTGGTGTGCTGATTATTCCCCAAAAGTTTCCCATCAGTGAAGCGATCGATGCCCTCATTTTGGTGTGGGAAGTAACGACGGCTGAAGAATGGATCAATCAGATCATATCTGTGCCCTTTTGAAAAACCAGCGCCCCTCCTATCGGTTGAGTGGGAGCGATCGCGCAACCCATCGCACGTTTTGAAGGGCGCGATCGCCTCTTGCGTCAGCGATCGCGGCAAAACAACGCCTCCCGCACCTGATAAGGCATGGGAGGCGTTGTTAACACGCTGAGAAAGAAATCGCGTTAGGGAGCCGGAACTGCCACACGATTGCCAGGAACGATCTGAGGCTGATACGAAAACACCTCGCGGCTACGGGGATCGACAAAGACCTTAAGCCACTGTACGTCGTTGAGACCATTCGCGGCATTGTTGCCAAAGGTCTCGACACGGGTGAAGTTCTCCAAGCGCCTGCCTTGAGCGTCCAGCAACGGCTTGTCAATGCGGAAGTAGTGCGAGTCGCCATGCACGTAAGCAACTGGCTTACGGAACGCAATCACCTCTTCACGTAGTGCGACTAAATAGTCCTTAAAGCCATCAGGAAAGAGAACACCGCTAGCGTCCTTATCATTTTCCACAAGCGTCCTCGGATCGCGCGTCGGTGCTCTGGTGGGATCGCTATTATCCCACCCTGGATTAGCTTGGGCGATCAACATCACGGCGACCGAGTTGCGTGCCTTGGCTACTTTAAATGTTTCTCTTAGCCATTCAATATTGGCGGCGTTGCGCCCTGCATATTCCTCTGGGTCGGGTGCCGTGTCACACAGGTTGTTGCACGAACCCTGGACGTTGAGTGTTGCGTAGGTTACTCTGCCAACCGTCCAGCGACGGTTCTCGACATACGGAGCAGCCTGGACTTCTTGTTTCAGGCGGCGCTTGCCAAACGAGTAGGGTTCGCTGAAGAATAACTGTCGCTCGTAGTTAAGGCGTTCGAGCGAGTTAAAGCCACCGTTGGAGGGACGATCGCAGTCAACCCAATCGTTGTCGCCCGGTGTAAAGACTGCTGGTGCTTTGAGGGAGTTTAAGTAATCGAGCGATTGGGCGTAGAGTTCATCGCTGCAACTGGTCGGCGTGACCGAGCCTACTGTAGCGTTGCCCGCTTTCCAGTCGCCGTCGAAAGCCGTGAACGCCAGCTTTTGCGAGTTCATATCAGCGATAAGGTTTGGCACTCCAACCTGAGCCTGCACGTCGTTATAGGGTAGATCACCCCAAAGCCCGATCGCATAGGGCTCATTCCTGCCCTCCTTTTCGTTCTCGTTCTCGCGGGCATTCGCCAAACCGATTGTGGCATTTGCTAAGAGCGGCACAGTTAGCGCCAGTAAACACACTTGACGTAGCAAACGTGCAGCAGTGACGCGTTGAAACCCTGAGTAGCCAAGCTTTTTCATGATCATAATCCTCGATTATCCTTTAAGTCCGTGAGCGTCTTTTGGACAACTAGCCCGTGCCCGCCCATTCCCGTCAAGGAGTCAGATTAGCGGATTGTCTATGACAGATGGGTTACGGCTAAGTTATGCGTAGGTTACGAGTTCGATTTTTTACAGGGAATTCACGGATACTCGACAGGTTTGCCTGTTGCACTCAACCGTATCTCTGGGTTCCCTACCTAATTCACGCAGATACTTGGTAGCAGCGTTTGGGTCATTGGGCGCTGTGCCTACTCTGCCCGGACGCACGTTGGTGAACTGGTAATTGCTGGCTTGGCTTTGTGCAGCCGCAAACCAACGTCGTTGACAGATGTTACGATTGGCACAAACGTCTGCTTAACGGAAACTGACCCGCACTGCGTTAATGACTGAGACGTACGATCGCCAAGCTTGTAGGGCTACTGCAAGGCACTCTACCGACGATCGCTCATTCAGGTTTAGTCGGAATTCGATCGTTGCAGCTCTAAACTCAAACGCCGAGCTTTGTACTTAGGCGATTTCCAGACAAGATTTTACCCTTCGACTCCGCTCAGGGTGCAAGCTGGCTGAGCGAAGTCGTTGGCGTAGCCTGCCCGTGCGGCATAGACAGTGGGTATTTTGTTTCCTAGAAATCTCCTTAAACGATTGCGCTTTTTGCTCCAATGAGCGAGCCTAGAACTTGAAATGTCATGCTTAGAGCTGAGCTAAGTAGCTAGGTGCAATTAAATCTAGAACGCTCCAGTGCGTGTACACCTGCTGCACTACGAGCTTTCACCGCATCTAGATTGAAAGATGGGGGTTGAAAAGTAGTGGATGAGCTTGGATTTCGCTGACGTTCTCCAGCCCAGTCGTCAAATTCTCTACCTACTGGTTTGTCATCCATTGCCGACGTTCTAGCTCCCATCTTGAATCTTTTTAACGTAAATTCAAGAATTTGTCGGTGGGGTTGAGTCTTCCTTCGCTCGTTGCAGTAACAGTTGGAGTCCCAGTGCGAAGAGACCGAAGGCTGCCAGGGCAAAAATCCCAGTGCCTAATGAACTCAAGCCGACGATTAATGTACGAACAGCCGTCGAGATGCGCTGAGTGGTGAAGTTATCGCTACGCAGCGGCTTAGTCGCAAAGGCGATCGCGATCGAGCTAGTCAACCGATAGAGGACAACGGCAATGCCGCCCGCCACGATCGATCCACCGATACAGCGCAGTGGGCTTGGTGCTGGTGCGCCTTCTTTAGAGACCTGAACAGCGGGATCAGAAAAATTTGTTGGTTCACTCATGGGAGGAGAAAGAATAGTAGGTCAGGATGTAGGGGGAAGTAGGCTGCAAGCGACAAGCTGGAATCCCTTAGTCCTACTCTACTATCCGAATGCCGGACGGGTTAAATTCTGCGATCCAAAACTCCAGATCGGGGTTAGCGATCGCGTCTCTCACCTGTTCCTGTAAGGCTTCTGCCTGCGCCTGGGATGCTGCTAGTGCAAAAACGGTGGGACCCGAACCCGACATCATGGTGCCGATCGGGTTTAGCTGCTGAAATGCCTCTCGCAGTTGCAACACCTGGGGATGGGCTGGCAACACGACTTTTTCGAGATCATTGCACAGCCGTTGACCGATTTGAGCGCCATCTCGTTGGGCGATCGCTGCCAGCATCGGACTGGCGTGAACCTGTTGTCGGCGCTCCTCCAAGTCATCACTCCGACGCAAGTAAGAGCCGCCAAAGCGCTGCCGATAGGTGGTGTACGCCCAGGCAGTAGATACCGACAGGCTGCGATACTTCGCCAGCACCACATACAGATCGGTCAGCGCAGGCAAGACAGCCAGTTGTTCGCCGCGCCCAGTGGCAAGGGCAGTACCGCCTGCAATGCAAAACGGCACATCGGAGCCGAGTACCGCACCCAATGTCTGTAACTCGTCTCGCGTTAGTCCTAAGCTCCAAAGTAAATCGATCCCTACCAGCACTGCCGCCGCGTTACTCGATCCGCCTGCTAACCCTGCTCCTACCGGAATCTGCTTGTGAATGGTAATGTCTACCCCGCCATAACGGGCAAAGCAGTCTGGAAAGTGCTTGCTCATTAGCACTGCTGCCCGATGTGCCAGATTGCTAGAATCATTCGGCACTTGAGGATGGGTGCAGTGAACGCGGATCGCATCGGTGCCACTTGCCCGCAAATCAAGGCGATCGGTCAAGCTCACGCTCTGGAGCACCATCACCATTTCGTGAAAACCAGAGGGCCGCGAGTCTTCGCCACCTGTGACGTGATCGCCCAAAATTTCCAGATAGAGGTTGATTTTGGCAGGAGCGAGGAGGGAGTAGGCGCGCATGGATGGGAGGAGAGGGATGAGGGGTGAGGAGTGAGGGAGCAGGGAAAGCTTTGAGTTTTGAGTTTTGAGTTTTGAGTTTTGAGTTGTTAGAAATTGATGCGAATTTTAGCGACTGACCTGACTCCTGGCTTCTGGCTTCTGATTCCTCTAACAACTAACAACTAACAACTAATAACCAATCACTAACTACTAACCACTATCCTGAAGCTGATTGCTGAGCGCGACCCATTGTTCCACACTCAGGTCTTCGGCGCGGACTTGGGGGTTGGCGTTTAATTGTTCTAGTAAAAGGGTTAGTCGATCGCTCTCCACTAAACTTTTCAAATTATTGCGTAACATTTTGCGTTTGCTGGCAAAACCAGCTTTGACGATCGTTTCCAGGTGACGTGGGTTTTGGGCAGGCGTGATGATGGAACGGGGGCGCAGTCGGATGACGGCAGAGTCTACTTTAGGCGGCGGCTGAAAAGCTTTGGCAGAAACATCGCAAATAAATTCGCAGTCTGCTAGATATTGCACGCGCACTGACAAAGCGCCGAAATGCGTTGAACCGGGTTTGCTACACAGGCGTAGGGCAACTTCTTTTTGTACCAATAAGACGATCGCATCAAACGGTTTTGGTGCAGGGGAAGCGATCGTGCCCAGCAGTTTTTCGATAATGGGTCCCGTGATGTTGTAGGGAATGTTGGCAACGACTTTGTTGGGGTTCTGAAACTCTGGAGAGGGTGCCAGCAAACTGTCTAAATCAGTCACGAGAAAGTCGTCTTGCAGCAGCAAAAAATTCTCGTGCTTACCCAATTTTTTCACCAGTAGCTCACACAGATCTCGATCGATTTCCACGGCAACCACTGTTTGAGCAAGTGACAATAACTGACGGGTAAGAATGCCTGTGCCGGGACCAATTTCGAGGACGCGATCGCTGTCTTTCAATGCTGCGGCGCTCACAATACTGGCGAGTGCTTTTTCGCTGCGGAGCCAATGTTGGGCAAATTTTTTGCGGGGTTGTGGCACAGAGTTACTCCGGTAAACCCACAACGCCAGAGCCGGGAACGACTTCACCGATCGCGTAAGCTGCTAAGTTTTGGGCGGCAAAAGAAGTGATTGTTGCTGCTACCTGATTCGGTGGCACCAGCACCACAAACCCAATCCCCATGTTAAACGTGTGAAACATTGAAAATGGGGAAACATTTCCTTCAGCGGCTAACCAGTCAAAAATCGGCAGAATCGTCCAGGATTCGGCATTAAGCTTAACTGCTTGCCCGTCTGCCAAACAGCGCGGCAGGTTTTCAGGCAGACCGCCACCCGTAATGTGCGCCATACCGTGAATGGGGATGCCTTGCTTCAGCGCTGCCAGAATGGGCTTCACGTAGATCTGCGTGGGCGCGAGTAGGATTTCACCCAGGCTTTTACCGTCGAACATATCTGGACGATCGCCCCAAGCAAAGCCACGATCGCTCACAATCTTCCGTACCAGGCTAAACCCGTTGCTGTGAACGCCCTGACTCGCCAGCCCGATCGCCACATCGCCAATCTGAATCTGCGACCCATCGAGAATCGCACTCTTCTCTACAATGCCAACGCAGAAGCCCGCCAAGTCGTATTCTCCCGGTTGGTAAAACCCTGGCATTTCGGCAGTTTCGCCGCCCAACAGCGCACAGCCTGCCTGCCGACAGCCGTCTGTAATGCCCGACACAACTTGCGCCAGTTGCTCTGAGTTGAGTTTGCCCGTCGCCAGATAATCTAAAAAAAACAGCGGCTCTGCGCCACAGGTGAGGACATCGTTCACGCACATTGCTACTAGATCAACGCCAACCGTATCGTGGCGATCAAGGCTATGAGCCAGCATCAGCTTCGTCCCCACCCCATCTGTACCCGAAACTAATACAGGTTCTCTGTAGCCAGCCGGAAGCTGAAACAGTCCGCTAAAGCCGCCAAAGTTGCCCAAAACCTCTGGTCGCGCCGTGCTGGTTACCATACTGCGGATGCGCTGCACGAATGCCTGCCCCGCTTCAACATCTACACCTGCCTCTCGATAATCCATGAATCCGTCTATACCTGGGCAACGATCGCACCCTGTATTTTACTTGGCTTGGTAGCGAAAAGCGAGAGAGAGGGGGATGAAAGGATGAAGGCTAAAGTATGAAAGATGCAAGGGTTAGGAACAAGAATTTAATCACCTCGGCGTTTTCCGGAGGGGCGCACAGCCGTGCGCCCCTCCCTACGAACAATTTGTCGGTTTTATTAAATCCACGATCCTTAGAGGTTAGCTCCAGATTGTAATCCAGGCGATCTGATTGCGTTTTAGCCTTCATCCTTTAGACTTCTCCTCTTTACTCCCCGATCGCCTTCTCCAACACTTCCCGATGAATCAACGCGCGATCGACGAGAAACTGAAGCTGATCGGTAGAAAGGGCTTCACCGTTGGCGTAGAGTTCGAGCCAGGTTTGGGTGATGACGTTTGGATCTTCGGGAATGTCTGCAAGTGCCCATCCGGGGAGGTCGAGTTCTTGCATCAGGTTGGTGACTTTGGGATCGTAGCTGAGGGCAAAGCAGCGACAGCCTTCCGCAGCCGCCATGATGAGACCGTGAAAGCGCATGGCGATCGCCATTTCGACGCCACGAAACACGCCTTTTAACTGCTGGGGATCGTCCAGGCGCAAAATGTGGCTGACACCAGGCAATTGAGGCTGAATGGCTGCGGCGATCGCCAAATCCTGGCTGGCTTGAAACGGCACCAGCAGAAGACAGGTCTGGGTTGCCTTCTGGAACGCGATGAGCGCTTGAGTGAGAGCCGCTAAGCGTGCTGGAGTGAGTTGGGGGTGCGATCGCAGGGTGACGGCAACGCGTGGCGCGGGCAAAGACCACAAGCCCTCTACAGGCGTAGATTCCAATGCCCAGACGGGATCAGGAGCCAGGGTGAAAGGAATGCACCAATCGGTGAGCAGCGCTGCCGAGCCGCGATCGCGTACACTGACCGCATCACAGCCTTCAAACGCCTGTTTCGCCAGCCATTGGGTTAAAGGACGCTGAAGCGGACCCACGCCTTGTGCCCACGCGATCGTCTTCAAGCCCATTTTTTGCGCCAGTAGCATCAAGCCTGCATAGTAAATAGGACTCACTGCACTCGTCACATCCTGCATCAAACTGCCGCCACCCCAAATGAAGACCTGGGCACTGCGGAGCGCTTGCAGGATGGCAAACGGACTTTTGCGATCGACCGCTTCAACGTGGTAGCGATCGCGCATCTGCGTTGGGTTACCGGACAGCACGATCGGTGTCACCTGCTCTGGGAGCATTTGCAGCAGCGATGCCAGCAACGCTTCATCGCCACCATTGCCCTGCCCGTAATACCCACACAAAACTGCCCGGATGCCCATGTTGAATTTCAGCGTTTGGATTGAAACGCAATCACGTCAATTTTCTATCTAATCATCCTTGATTTTGTCTTTAGCAGGGGCGATCGGTAGGGACGTTGTAAGTCCCTACCGAGGCGTTTGTCTTTCACACGCCCCTAATTAATCGCTGGACTCACCTTACTAACCGTTTTCAGCTTGCCGTCGGGTTCTACCTGCCATACGTCATAGACTCCAGAGACATCGCCGCTGTCGTCAATATCCACATTGCCGCTAGCACCCTGGTAGTTAATCTTCTCACCCTGGCTCAACAGTTTCAGACCTTCGCAGACATCGCTCACGTCCTTACCAGGACCCTTTGCCACTTCAAGGATTTTGCTCTTGATGGCATCACCTGTATTTGCCTTAGCCGCTTGAGCCGCCAGCACCAACAACGCAGCCGCATCCCAGGCTTGGGGCGCATAGGCAGCAGGGGCTTGATTGAACTTTGCTTGCCAGAGTTTGTTGAACGCCTCTAGCGCTTTGCCATCCGCACCGGGAATCGTGCCCAAGGCTCCTTGCAGAATAAATTTGCCATCGCTGGTTTTGCCAACCTGCGCCGCAAATTGGTCAGACTTAGAGCCGTCAGTCAGCAAGATTTGCACCCCTTTACTTAAGCCCTGCTGGTAGGCAGTTTTCAGCAGCAGTGCGCCTGTTTCGGCATAGGCAACCGCTGCCACACCTTGGGGTTTACCGCTAAAGGCGGCTTGCACTTCGGTTTCAAAGGTGGTGGCTTTGGGGTCATAGCGGGCAGGCTTTGCTTCGTTGGTGATGGTGCCGCCCAATTTTTTGAATGCCTGCACGAATTCTTTCTCAAAGCCTCTGCCGTAGTCATTGTTGATGACGATCGTCGCCGCCCGACGAATGCCTTTTTCATAGGTAAGTTTTGCCAGCGCTGGTGCTTGATAAGAGTCCGATGGCGCAGTACGTGCCCAGTAGCCCTGAAACTCGCCTTTTTTACCGCGTTCTGTAAAAACAGGGCTGGTACTGCCAGGAGACACCAGCATCACCTTGTTGCGGATAGCGATCGGAATTGCCGCTGCCGAAACGCTACTACCAAACGACCCGACCACGCCTGCTACTTTGTCCACTTCAGCCAGCTTGGTCATGCCATCGGCACCTGCGGTTGGATCGGTTTGATCATCTGTATTGGGTAGAAGAGTGACTGGCGCACCGTTTACCCCACCGCACTTGTTGACGGTTTCCACTAGCAAGGGCACTGCCGCCAGCATCGGCTGACCCACAGAAGCCAGATCACCCGTTGCAGGGAGCAGCGTACCAATTTTCAGACCCTTTCCATCACCAGCGGCAGAGGCACTGGGAGCGGGTGATCCTGCGGTTGGACTGCTGGCAGGTGGTGTTGCTTCTTGACAGGCAGACGCGAGAAAGCCGATCGCCAGCGTGGCGATCGCCAGTGCAACGGCTTTAGCGGGTTTGAGCTGATGATCTGAAGCGAGTGGTTTCATCGGTATTAAACTCCTCAACATTTCCTAATAGTCTAGGGTACAGACGATCGGTGTTAAGCCGTACACGAAGAAAGCTGGCAGCAAGGCCTCAAAATCTTTGCTATCAGTCTCGTGTCTCTGGTGTCTGGGCAGGCTCAAACACAGGACAGAAGCCTTCTGGAGCAACTTTAAACTCAAACAGGGGTGAAAGCTGATTCCAGCAGCGTTGGCTGCGATAGTGGTGACAATTGCCACAGCAGTTACGTAAGGGTGAGTTCGCGTCCATCCAGTCCAGCAGGCGATCGCTCGGTCGCATGAGTTCTCGCTGGGGCAGACCGCGCAACACTAACTCATCACCCTGCCAGCGCGCCTCTATCAAGCCTGTATCTGCAAGTTGCTGCCAGCGCGGATCAACCGTAATCGCATCTGGCAGCGTGATCGTCACAGCCATGTTTAGCTCAGTCAGTTCACCCTCATAGCTCGTTTCGGGTGCAGCCGGATGCAAAAACGTCTCCCCGATCGGCAACTCTACTAAACTGTTAGCCGACGGGGTATGCAGATGATAGCGGTTGTGCAGTTCTTCCAACCCAGCCAGATCTGCCAAATAGGTTGGCGAGCCGTGAATGAAGACAACATGCTGCGGACGCAAGTTGTGGATTAACTGCGTTGTACCAGGACCATCGCAGTGCTGCGCTAGAAGGTACGTTTCGGTGAGGGGTGAGGGGTGTGTGGCACGCGCACCATAACTTGCCTCACGACTGTCAGGTCTGTTGCCAGGTAATGAATCGGCTTGCTGCTCCTCTCCCCTCTCCCCTCTCCCCTCTCCCCTCTCTCTCCCTCCGTAATGCGGCTGCTGCGGCTGCAAGACCAACCAAGCGCCAGGATCATCGGCGTAGTACTGGCTCAGGTCACTGGCTTCATGCGTAAGCACGATCGACGAACGCTGATTGAGATGAAAGCGCTGGTCTGGTGTCAGATGGCGCACACGGGGGCGCACGCGCTCATCCCAAAAGAGCGACTGATGACGGGCGAAGTTCTGCACCGACGTTGGTAGATGGGGCAAGATTTCTAAATAGGCATCACAGCCTGCCGCGACGGAGCCATCAACCCAAATGTCGAGGTCGCGCCCCGTAAAGTGGTGGTGACTCCGCAATAGCATCAAAAGCTCTTGTCCCAAGCCCAGTGCTGGAGTGGGCAGGAGAATGGATTGTTTTTCGACGATCGCGCGATCGATTCGTTCTGCCAGTTGGTTTTCTTGCTGACGGCGATGTGGATGTCGCGCAGTGCCGTAGCTGCCCTCCACAATCAGCACATCAGGCGCGATGCCCCGCAGTTCTTCTAGCGGCATCCCTTCGACCAAGCGTGCATTCGACAGAAAGAAATCGCCCGTATAAAAAACGGTATAAGCACGAGCGGGGCGATCGTCCTCTGCCAAGGGTGTATAGGTGAGTAAAAAAGCAGCGGCTCCCGGCAGATGCCCTGCTGGGTAAAGTTCGACACTCAAGCCATCAAAAAATTCGATCGGGGTGCGCCAGGGTAACGCATGACAGAGAGCGGCACCCGGCTTGAACTCAGCCTTCTCCTGATTAGTGTGGTCAACGTCAGCCCAATTCAGCGGCAGCAGTTGCGTCGTCACTTCGCTTGCATAAATCGGTAGCTGCGGAAATGCTTGATGCAGCGCCAAAAGTCCTTTCGCGTGGTCTGCATGAGCGTGACTGCATAAAACCAGATCGGCTGGCGGCACACCCTTTTTTGCAATGAGCTTTGAGAGATCGGTAAGTCCACAGTCGAGCAAAACGCGGTAACGTCCAAGCTTTAGCGAGAGACAGATGCCCTCATCTGCTCCAACACCATATGCCAAACATTCCAATTCACTCACGATCGCGTCGCTTTTCCGCTCTGGAATTCACGTAACTTGCTTCTTGTCGCACCCCTCCAGTGGCACTCATCCGGACTCGCCAGACTACTGGAGGCAGAAATACACCCTCTGACTCGGCTGACACCCCTAAGAGGCGACATTTGTCGCTTATCCATAGCGCACTTGAACCAGCACAGCTTCCGGTATCCTCAGCTAAAAACGCTAAAAACACCTGAATCGATCACGCCTAAGCGGTCGTTCTACAATTGCCTTGCCTTTACCGAAGTGCTTGAGCAATGAGAACTGTCTCTACCCAATTGAGCCATTAATGGGCAGAGCCATTGCCGTGGTAGTCATCAGAATCGTAGAAGCCGTTTTTGGTACCAAAAAAGAGACATGCCACTGTGAAGACAGCCGTGAGGACTACCAAGACTAATTTGACATCCATGTTCTTAAGCCTTTCTAGACGTTCGTTTGCATTAAGCTAGGCGGTTGGAGCACATCGCACCAAACTCTAGATCTTTAGAGATTGTAAAACGGTCTTTCTGTAATCCTACCAATTCACAGAATTTTGCAACAAACTTGGTCATTCACGCCTCCTGGCTCACCCGTTCATCTACAGTCGTCGCTCCTGACCTCATTGGTTGTAGCCTCATGCGCCTGCTGCCCGATGGCAAAACCTGGCGCGGACTCATCGTTGAAACCGAAGCATATACGCCCGATGACCCTGCCTGCCATGCTTATCGCCGCCGCACCGATCGCAACTGGGTGATGTTTGGTCCCGCTGGCATGACCTACGTTTACCTCATCTATGGCATGTACCACTGCCTGAACGTCGTCACCGATCGCGACGGAGTGCCCAGTGCCGTTTTAATCCGAGCCTTGCAGCTTGAAACAATACCGCCCTGGATCGATCCACAAAAGGAACCGAAGCCTTGCCGCGTTGCCGCCGGACCCGGTAAGCTTTGCCGCACCTTAAAAATCGACCTCAGCCTGACTGCCCAACCTTTGCAGATCGGTCAACCACTATGGCTAGAACATCGCAGCTCCAAATTTCAAGAACAGTTGGATCAACACACGATCGCCCTCGTACAAACCACCCGCATCGGCTTAACTCAGGGCGTTGATCTGCCGTGGCGCTGGTATTTGGCGAATTGTCCAGCCGTGTCGAAGGTGGAAAGGCTAAAGGCTAAGGACTAAAGTACACGCTCTTCTTTTATCCTTTATCCTTTATCCTTTCCTCCCACGCCTTTTCTCCAACGCCTTTCCTACAACACAATCTCCTGCCCTTTCTCAGTAAACTGTACCGACTTAATCTGCCACTGAGCGTTATTGATCAGAGTTTTGCGGATGCCGCCAAAGAGGGCAAGTTGTTCGCAGCTAGAAAGGGAGTAGAAACTGCGTTTAGTGTTGGCAGGCAAGCGGAGATCAATGAGCGCCCGACCACCCTCTTTGCTGACCCGATAGCCTGCGATGCTGAAATCACCACTGTCGGTCTCTTCTAGCACCTTGGCGATCGCGCCTTCTAGCGATTGTTTCGCCGCGATCGTCACTTTCTGAGGCGTTAGATCGGCACATAGCCTGTCGATTTTATAGATATTAATGGTGGTCTGCTTGGCAGCTACTTCGCTCGGTGCTGTGAGGCGATTGGCTAAGGCACTAGGAGATGGTACGGGCGATCGAGCACTAGGCGAGGGAATGCCAGGCGAAGGACTGGTAGGACTAACCACAGGTGTACTAACAGGCGCTGGCGGAGCGCTGCAACTACTCAAACTCAGGATAGTTAAGCTGATCAAGCAGGTTGACAGATAAGCGATGGCGGCATGCATAACTAAAAGACTGTAATTCTATGGGTGGATTTTTAATCGGGTGCCCTTCTTTACATTGTGTACTGGGCTGATAAGGGTTAGCATAGGCTCAGCGGTACTTATAGCTAGTACCGATGTCGCATTTTGTGGATTTCATGGACTCCAGTCCATCACCTTACAGTAATATCCTCCTCTAGCCTGGCGAGTCTCCATCTCCCAGCGCGGGGGAGACTTAGGAGACGCTATGCTAACTCAGGAAGGTCGCACTTCGCTGTCGGACATTGCCGACTTAAACCGTTTAAAGCTAGAGCTAAATCAGCTTCAGCCCGTTGATATTGGCGATTATGTCGCCGATTTACCCCTCGAACGACGCGCGATCGCCTTCCGTTTGCTGAATAAAGGTCAGGCAACCGAAGTTTTTGAGTATCTTGATCAGGAGGTGCGTGAAGAGCTGATTGGCTCTCTGCACGACGCTCAGGTTTGCCAACTTGTTGAAGCCATGCGCCCGGACGATCGGGCAGAGCTATTTGACGAACTGCCTGCTGGCGTGGTCAGGCGTTTAATCCAGCAGCTTAGCCCCGTAGAACGACAGGCAACGGCGACCATTCTGGGCTATCCAGAAGGTACGGCTGGACGGGTCATGACCACGGAGTACGTGCGGTTGCGGCAGGGCTTGACGGTGGCGCAAGCGCTGAGCAAAATCCGCTTGGATGACCAGGATAAGGAAACGGTCTACTACGCTTACGTCACTGACGACAACCGCAAGCTTGTGCAGGTGGTGTCGCTGCGGCAACTGGTGTTTTCGCTCCCCGAAGCGTTGATCAAAGATCTTGCGAGCGATCGTGTCCTCAAAGTTCGCACCGACACCCCTCAAGAAGAAGTGGCGCAACTAATGAAGCGCTATGACCTGCTGGCACTGCCCGTCGTCGATCGTGAGGATCGGCTGGTTGGCATCATCACGATCGATGATGTGATCGACATTTTGGAAGAAGAAGCCACTGAAGACATTCAGCGGTTAGCAGGGGTTGGCAATGGCGATGAATCATCCCTATCGCGCCCCCTGGAAAAGCTGCGAAATCGGTTGCCCTGGCTGATGGGCATCATGGCGCTTTACATTGGAGCCTCCAGCGCGATCGCGCCCTTTCAGAAAACAATTGCGATGGTTCCTGTCTTGGCGGTGATCATGCCCTTGTTTTCCAATACAGGCGGCACGGTTGGCATCCAGGCATTGTCTGTGACGATTCGATCGCTCGGTGTCGGCGAAGTCACCCCCCACGACACGCTCAAAATTCTCCGCAAGGAACTACTGGCGGGAGTCGGTGCCGCGATCGCCCTCGGAGCCACAATGGTTTTACTGGCGCTCATCTGGACTCCGCCTCACGAGCGTTGGGTGGCACTGGTTGCTGGTTTTGTGATGGCAGTGAATACGCTTGTCGCAGTAACACTAGGCACGCTGCTACCAATGGGATTAAAGCGGCTCAAGCTCGATCCAGCGCTGGTCAGTGGTCCGCTTGTCACGACGATGCTGGACACGATCGGGTTTATCCTCTTCTTAACGCTCATTACGATCGTCCTACGGTTTGTCTCTCCATAAGCTCATTGCTGTGTGCTGAGGAATGCTCAGCCCGCCTTTGACTGGAATCTTTGGGGCAAGCTCATTCTGTTGGAGAAGCAAGCCACAACGTTCAGTCACGTGTGCAGTGCTTAGAAGCAGCTTTGATGTATGTGAAACGCTGACCAAGCAAGGCGACAATTTGACGGTCTAGCTGATCGATTTCAGCTCGAATCTTTTCGTGTGCATGACTATATCTAATGACTGAACTGCCTCAAGAGCCATACCAGCGTTTAACCTGATCGCGCTTGTCCAGTGAGAAGACTAAAGGATGTACCTTAGTGTGGGTGCGTTTGCACTCGATCGCCATGCATGTACCACAATTGCGGGTGCAGGGCTTTGATATCCTTGCTTCAGCGGCGGACTTGTCGCCATCTCTCCCTTCTTCTCCTCTCATGAGCGTTACCTGGAATCGGCATCACATTCTTTCCCTGGCAGACTTTACCCCCGACGAGTATGATACCGTTCTGCAAACCGCCAACAGCTTTCGTGAGGTGCTGTCGCGTCGCACCAAGAAAGTGCCTACCTTGCAGGGACAGGTGGTGGCGAACCTGTTTTTTGAGTCATCTACCCGTACTCGCAGTAGCTTTGAGTTAGCCGCCAAGCGACTTTCTGCTGACACGCTCAACTTTGCCCCTGGAACCTCATCGTTGAGCAAAGGCGAAACTATTCTCGATACCGCAAAAACCTATCTGGCGATGGGCACTGATATGATGGTGATTCGCCATCGTGAGGCAGGAGTGCCTCAGGCGATCGCCAACGAAATGGATCGCCTCGGTGTCAGGGTCGGTGTGCTCAACGCTGGAGATGGTCAGCATGAACATCCCTCGCAGGCACTCCTGGATCTATTCACGATCACCACATTGCTTGATCCCGACCATCCCCAACTGGCGCTGTTGAAGGACAAAAAAATTGCGATCGTGGGCGATATTCTCCACTCTCGCGTTGCCCGCTCCAACCTCTGGAGCCTTACTGCCAGCGGTGCCGAAGTGCATCTGGCAGGGCCACCGACATTGGTGCCACAGTTATTGGCTGATTTTGTAAGAAGAGAGGAGAGAGGAGAGAGGAGAGAGGAGAGAGGAGAGAGAGAAACTCAAAACTCAAAACTTCCCCTCACCCCTCACCCCTCACCCCTCACCCCTCACCCCCGCAAACTCTTCCTTCACTGGTCGCTTGAACCTGCACTCCGCGATGCCGATTTTGTGATGACGCTACGGTTGCAGAAAGAACGGATGACCAGTCATTTGCTGCCCAGTTTGCGGGAGTATCACCAGCAGTTTGGCATCACGCGCGATCGCCTCAAGCTGTGCAAACCCGATGTCAAGGTGCTCCATCCCGGTCCCGTTAATCGTGGTGTCGAAATTAGCTCAGACCTGATGGATGACCCTCAGTTCAGCCTCATTTCGCAGCAAGTGACCAGCGGCGTTGCAGTGCGTATGGCATTGCTCTACCTCATGGGCAGCAGTAAGGTTTAAGTCTAATGCTACTCATATCACTGCCCTGACACATCTCTTTGCTTGGCGGTTGAAAATCGGAGCCACAGAACCAAAAGCTGCCTACACGGACTCTCAGACCTCGATTCTTCTTAGTCCGCAGGCAGACTTTATGACGCGCGGCTTTTAATTGACAGCCTGAAGCTCTATAGGCACTGCTTTGAGGCACTTACAGCGATTTTCGGTAGCGATTTTCGGTAGGGTGGGCACTGCCCACATTGTTCGACCCCTCTCACTGTAAGGCTTGTGGGCATTGCCCACTCTACAATTTGTGGGTTACTCATGTGACGGCTGTATGTCAGGCAGTCTCTCCATTCCGCAGCGAAGTTAATAGCCACTAGCTGATTCACAAGTGCCGTAGGACTGCCATCAAGCCTTGAGTCTTGTCGATCGCAGCCACTTCACGTTCACCGAAACGCCCCTTGAGCACGTAGCTAAACATGCCGCCGTACTCTCTAACGACAAGTTCCAGACGTTCGCGGTAGCCCAAGTCAGTCGGCAATGCATTGGGGTGAGCAATGACTTCAAACCCGTAGCTCTGAAAGGTCAGGCGCGATCGCAGCATATGAGGAGAATCGGTGATCAGAATAATCTGCTTCACGCCTTGAGGTAGCAGTAATTCCGCCGTGAAGCGGGCGTTCTCTTCGGTCGTTAGTGAGCAGTTTTCACCATTTATGACATTGCCAGGAATAGCCTTCTCTAGCAACTGGCGCACAATCCTTTTTGAATCTCCGCGCCCACTGACAAAAATGCGCGGTGCACGGTTTGCTTGCCAGAGCGCTGCCGTCGCATCAATGCGCTCGTCCATCAAGCGCCGACCGCGACCGAGAACGACGATCGCCGCTGCTTTTGCGCCAGAGTCAGCAGGAATTTGGCTGGTCAGGGCGTGTGTTGCGAGGGCAAGCCCCGGTGGTGACGTGATCAGTAGGCAGGCTAAGGTCACGATGACCACCACTTGAGTGCGCTGCCGATTCCAGCGCAAATGCCGCAGCCAGCGCTGGGTTCGCTGCCTCTGAGACGGGTGCCGCAGCGTCCAAACCACCCAAACAAGAGCGAGAACGAGCAACGCTAGCAGCCCGATGCGAAGCGCTAACGGCAGTGGCTGAGTCAAGCGATGGGTGATCGCCCAGGTAAATGTTGCCCATGTGCTCTGCGATCGGGGGCAGGCAGCAGAATCTAGCATTCAGGTTTTAGTAAAGAAGGGTTGGGTCACATTGCCTGCGTGGCGGTAAGAGACCGACCCTTACCGAATGCAGACAGAGTGACCGATCGAGGGCGTGCTTGGCTTGCGCCATTCTAAGTTGCCTGCCTTTGTGTGTAGGGAACGATCGCTGTAGGGCTAACATCGGCGGCTGATGGCTCACGGGGCAAAAAGCGCCCCCGCAGACCATAGCCCACAATGCCTAAGTATTCTCGAAAGACCAGATAGGCTTTTGCTGTCGCATTCAAGCGATCGGGGAGAGGATTGGTATGAGGAATGACCTCAAAACCAAGACTGCGAAAGGTCAGGAGCGATCGCAGCATGTGGGGTGGATCGGTCACTAACAGAATGCGATGCACATTTTTGGGCTGCAAGATGGCGGCAGTAAAGCGGGCGTTTTCTTCGGTGGTGCGAGAGCACGGTTCGCCATCGACTGCCGTGGCAGGGATGCCCTTTTGCTCAAGCATCTTGGCAATTTCTTGAGCATCACCCCAACCGCTTGCAAAGATCAGCGGGGCGCGACTAGCTTCCCAAAGCTGGGCCGAAACATCCACTCGTTCTGGTCGCATCTCAGTACCACGCCCTAAGACGACGATCGCATCGGCAGCGATCCCTGAATCGGATGGCAAAAAACTAACCAACGCACGGCTACCGATTTTCATCATCGTTGGTGATAGTGTCACCAAATAAAGGCACAAAAGTGCCGTCCCCAACCCACTGATCCGTCGTCGCCAGCGCAAGCGTCGAAACAGCCAGGGTAGAACGATTATCAGCACGAGCGGTGGGATCACCAGCACAGGTGTGGTGAGCCAGCTAAAAACCTGCCAGGAAAGTGATGTCCAGGAATTGGTGAGTGGTTTTTGTATGCACTGTGATGGGTCTAGCATTGCTGTTACCTGATCAAGCTCAGTTCTGTACTTAACGATGGTGATCAATTGCACCCGGCGGCGGGCGGGCTAAAGCGCAACCGGCTCAAACCAAGGAACGCGAAACCTTGAGAAGCACCCAATCCGATCGCTACCACCTTAACCTCTCCTAGTGTGAACAAAAGTTTGTTAAGGAAACATCCTGCGCCTCACAGAAGGCGATTCAGCGAATTTACCGCTACACTGATGACTACTAAAGCTCCGTTCATACGACGCTTAACGTGTCGCTATGCAACGGTTTCAAGCAGCTACTGACACTGCTTTTGCGCAAGCCAAATTTTATGCAAACTAAACCGTCTCCTACTTTTTCCACCCCTCAGCACGACTGCGATAGCCTGGTCATCACGTTTGCACCCCTGCTGCTTTCAGAAGCGTATGCGTTGGCAGAGGATCATGCCAATGGCGCGATCGTCGTCATGAGCGGCACGGTGAGGCATCAGACAGACGGTAAACCTGTAGTCGCACTGGAATATCAAGCGTATGAGCCGATGGCGCTGCAAGTCTTTCGTCAAATTGCCAACGACATTCACACCCGCTGGTCGGATGCGAATCGCGTCGTCATCCATCACCGCACAGGACGGCTTGCGCTTGGTGAAATCAGTGTGTTAGTCGCTGTCGGTTGCCCTCATCGAGCAGAGGCGTTTGAGGCGTGTCAGTACGCGATCGACACCCTTAAGCACAACGCACCGATCTGGAAAAAAGAGATCTGGCAGGATGGCTCTAGCAGTTGGGTTAGTATTGGAGCCTGCGAGCAACCTGGAGCAAATTGCTAAAGTTTGAGGAACGATCGCCTCGAACGCCATTACGGATGTTCTACAAACTGCCGTCCGCCATTAAGTAGGAAGGCGCATTCAATTGGCAGACGCGGCAATCGCTTCGTCAAGCCTACAACTGTTTAACAGCATGGGTTACGCTCCCGCTTTTCTGATCTGCCGGAACGGCTTTACACATCCTACGTTTAATCCAAAGCACCTACTTATTGTGGTCTTGATCGTTCTGCTGGCTTTGATCAGTGCCACCGTTTTTGTTGATGTGGTTTGAGCCGCAGTGGGGACATTGCCAGAGCAGTTGCGTCATCTGGTGCTGTGATTGAGCAAGCTTCCATTCTCTTTAACGTTTTTTCTGCATCCTTGCTCTCTATATCCTTGCCCAAGGAGGACTACTCCTTCTCTCCTGCTGCCTCAACTAATGCTTGAAACAAGCGCTGGTGAGTGGGATCTTCTGGCGATAGTTCTGGATGCCACTGAACGGCTACCATCCAGGGATGGTGTTGATGCTCCAGCGCCTCGATTAAGCCATCCTTGGCATGGGCGATCGCCACCCAATCGTTGGGCACGGCTTTGATTGCCTGGTGATGCCATGAAACCACTGTAATGTCGGTTTCGCCGAGAATACTGGCTAGCCGACCGTGGGGCTGCACCTGCACATCATGGGCGATCTGGCGGCGGGGGTGATCCAGCCGATGGGTGACTGTCTCGCCATACACATCGGGCACGTGAGTGATCAGGTTGGTTCCACTGGCAACGCTGAGGATCTGCATACCGCGACAGATGCCGAGGGTTGGGATTTGAGACGCGATCGCCGCTTTTGCCAGCGCCAGTTCAAACTCATCTCGCTCTGCGTCCACTAGATAGATGCTGGGATGATGCTCACCGTTGTAGTGCTGTGGATCAATGTCGCCACCGCCTGAAAAAATGAGTCCGTCTACGATCGCCAAAAGTTGAGCCGGGGCGGGCTGGTTGGGCGGCAGCAAAATTGGAACGCCGCCCGCAAGCTGCACTGCGTCAATATAGGCTCCTGGAAGGTAAAATTCGCCCGCCTCATTGCGGCTGTAGGTTGTAATACCAATGACGGGCAATCGCTGCTCGCTCAATCCCTGCTTACTCCCAAAACTCATGACTAGGAGATAAGACTATCACCTCATGATGGACGGATGGCAGACTAAAGAACCTTTTGAGATGGTCTTCCACAGCCGTACTTAAGCCAAACTTGCTGTCTGCTCGAACTTGCTGTCTGCTCAAACAGTCACGCTACGAGAGCGATCGTATTCTCGCCTTGTAAGCACCGTTATCCAGCCCAGCACCGTTTGCCATTGACGGATTCACTGACTGCTTCAAGCGTGCCACACGGTCAGCCGTAGCTGGATGTGTACTCAAAAACGTCGGGGTCGAGGCTTGATTCAAAAGCTTGCCCATAAACGCAGGTGCCGCAGACTGAGCATAGCCTGCCTTCCCCATCATATTGATGCCTGTCTGGTCTGCCTCATATTCTGCCGTGCGGCTATGGGGACGGCTCAGTGCTAACGTAGTGCCAAGGTTGACGATCGTGTTGCTATTTACCTTCGCCAGCGTTGCAATGCCCTGCAAGGTTGCCTCTTCCTTCAGTTGGTTAACCAGATGCCGCCTCACAATATGTCCCGTCTCATGCCCGATAACGCTAGCAAGCTGAGCCTCATTATCGGCTGTCTTCATCAAGCCAGTGGTGATGTAGACAAACCCACCCATCGTCGCAAAGGCATTGACGCTCTTGTCTTCCACGATTTGGTACGTGTAAGGGATTTGTGTGCGTCCGCTTTGAGCCGCTAACCGTTGCCCAATCTGATTTACATACTGGTTTAGCTCAGCACCCCGGTAGAGCCGAAATTGACGTGTGATTGTTTGGGCATTCATCTGCTTGCCAATTTCCACTTCCTGTTTATCCGAAAGGCTGGCGAGCTGAATCACCTGTAAACCGCTGGGGATGACTCGGATGATATCGCCCAACGAAAGGGCGCGTACAAGCATTGGTTGACCCAAACACACGCCCAGCGCTACGACAATCGAGAGCAGTGGATAAACCCAACGGGGGCAGTGAAAGAAGGATGCAAAGAGCTTCAACATAGCTAGATGGTTTCGGTGAGGAGGATTAAGAGTATTGATCGCAAACGCTTTCTGATATTTGTTTTAACTGGCACGCTGGCAGCACGCCAAGTGAGAGCATGATTAACGTAAACGATCGCGGTATCATCTTGTCACGTTTAAATCAAAGGTTGGTTCTAAGCGCGGACTCAACCATGCTCTATGCACAGCGATCGTGAACTTGATGACCGCCAAAAAGCAGGTTTTGTTCCTCAAGCGCATAGCCGACAGCCGCCTGAAGCGCTAGAGTGAAAAGTATGGGCGATAACAGTACAAGCTACAAAATAGTCAGCGACAACCGTCAGGCTCGCTACCTTTACGAAATTCTGGAAACCTACGAAGCAGGCATCGAGCTGATGGGCACGGAGGTCAAATCCATTCGGGCAGGCAAAGTCAACCTGAGAGACGGCTTTGCGCTCATTCGTGATGGTGAGATTTTGCTGCTAAACGTGCAAATCTCACCGCACCAAATGACCAGCCAGACGTTTAACCATGAGCCGACTCGTACCCGTAAGCTGCTGCTGCATCGCGAAGAAATCCGCAAGCTCATCGGCAAGGTCGAACAGCAGGGCTTGACGCTGGTGCCGCTTAAGATGTATATGAAGCGCGGCTGGGTTAAAGTTGATCTGGCGCTGGTTAGAGGTAAAAAGCTGTACGACAAACGCGAAGACATCAAGAAACGCGATGACCAACGGAGTATGCAGCGCGCCATGAAGAACTTTTAATTTCTAGCAAGAGATGGTGCAAAAAGCGATACAACATTCTAGAAATGAAGCTGCTATTTTCGCTGCCATGCAATCACTGAGCGACCCGTTGAGGTACAGACGCTTGGGAACGCAAGACGCAAGTGACAAAGAACAAGGACTATCGTAAGAGCTTAGAAGGGCAATATCGGGCTCTAGAAGAACATCTACAAAAGGTTGCGACAGAATTGAGTAAACCGCCGGAGCAGCAACGCTTGGGTTTGATCGCCAAGTGGGAAAAAACGGTTGCTGTATGTCGGCAGCAAATTTTCAAACTCAATCGGAGGCTGAAAAGATGACTCTAACTGATGACAAAATCCTTGCATTATTCAAAGTTCACCTTTCCGAATATCGCCCTCAGCTAGAGAAGGCACTAACGGCGATTAAAGCGCTAGAAACGGCTGATCCCGACTCGGAGGAATTTAGTCAAGCTCTAGCTGATCTTCACGTCAGTGCCACTGTTTTGGAACCTTACTCGGAAGGCATGGTTGAGGCGATCAATCAATATACGGAAGATCGACCCGATGATGACGAGTAGAGGCGCATTGCGATCGAGGGAGGCAGTGCATGGAGAGTAGCTACACGTCTTCTTGCGCTTCAGGTAAGGGACTGTAGTAGCTGGCAATCAGGGCAATCATGAACCACCACAGGGTATTCACTTGGGGACGATACCAGACAGTATCCACTAAGCCGTGACTGAGTAAACCGAGGAGAGTCGCGATCGCGCCCACTAGCCAAAAGCCATCTAAATCTCTGGCTGCTCGCAACCGTTGAAGCTGTTGCCAGCCAAGGTTCAGCGTGACGATCAAGAGCCAGAGAAAGCAGGTCAGCCCAATAATACCCGTTTCGACCGCAATTTCGAGGGGAATGGAATAGGCGCTGAGGGCGCTAAAGCGCGGACGCTGATAGCGTGGGTAAATGCTGTTAAACGCTACATTACCGGGACCAATGCCCAAAAGGGGGCGGTCTTTGATCATCTGAATGACTGCTGTCCACACATTGATGCGGAAGTTGTTGCTGCTGTCGTTGCGCCCCACAAAGATACTGCTGACTCGATCGCGCAACGGACTCACTACCAGGACAGCCAGCACCAGCACAGCAGCAATACTGCCCAAGCCGATCGGTAAGGCTAACGTGCGCCAAAAGCGCGGTAGGTGAATGCTCCACCAATGGAACAGCAAAACTAAGAGAACCAGTACCATCACGGCGAAACCAATCCAGCCGCCTCGACTCCCCGTGTAGTAAAGGCACGTTGAATTCACCGCTACCATTGTTACGGCGAGGAGCTTCGGTGCCCAGCGTCGCCACGCAAAGACGGCAACCAGGCTCAGCGCGATCGCGGGCAATAAATAAGCCGCCAATAAATTAGGGTTGCCCAGATAGCTATAAACGCGAGGCTCTTTAGCAGACGGAGACGTTGGATCAACCCACGTTGCGAGTGCTGCCACTCCCAATATTTTTTGTTGAATGCCGTAAATGCTCACAAGCAGTGCGGCGTGCAGATAGATGCCAATCACCCACGATCGAACACGAGGCGATCGTAAGACCCGCGCCATTAGTGCAAACAAAATCAGGTAAAGCGTGAGCTTACTCAGCCCAGTAAAGGCTGCTCGTTTGACCGGCGATAACGCTGTCGCGGCTGCGGAAATGCCCCAGTACAGCATCACCATGAAATGAATGGGGGTTGCCAACACAGAGGCACGATTGGGTTCAACCAGACGATGCCAGAAGCTACGGGGCGATCGTGCTCGTTCTGGTTCACGCTCTACGACTCGTTCCCCATCAATATCATCGCCATCCGACACCGTTAACAGCACCCAAAAGCTAGCACAGGCAGTCAGCAGCACACCTAAAGAACTCTTGTCGTCTGAGACAAACGGCGCGATGGCAAACACCAGCCCCACAAACACGGCTCCCAGCAAATCGCCCCACCGCAGCATAAAACTACTCTGCCGCCAGCGTCGTAGCGGCTTTAACAGGCGATGCAGGTAGCTGGCACTACGCCACTGTTGCAGCGACAGAGTGGATAGCGTCAGTTGTTGCCAGATGGAGTTCATGCGTGTCCGCCTATTGAAATCGTCTCTGGCTTATTTTAGGGGACAAGGGGGAAGTTTTGAGTTTAGATGAGGAGAGAGGAGTAGGAAAGTGTTGAGTAAGTAGGTGGGCGATCGCCCTAACCAGACCTAAATTCCAGCACCATCCAGGAATTCTTCGATTACCTTGTCCCGGATGCGGCAACTGCGAGACGCATCCGCAGAGGCTTCAGAGCGGTCAGCCAGATACGCTCCATTCGCGCTAGTGTCAGACACTCTCGCTGCTGGCGAAACGAGCAACAGGGAATCGTTGAGCGATTGCTTAGTTTGCACTAGCTGAATTTGCTGTTCCAGCGATTCAATGCGATCGACCAGGGCACGAATGACCTGCGCTTCTGAGTCGGGTAAGCGTCCATGCTCCAGCGGTTCCACTCGCTCGCCCGATCGATACACAATGCGACCAGGCACTCCTACGACCGTGCAGTCTGACGGTACGGGGCGTAACACCACCGAGCCAGCACCAATGCGGACGCGATCGCCAATCTCGATATTGCCCAACACTTTGGCACCCGCGCCCACCACCACATCTTCACCTAATGTTGGGTGACGTTTGCCCGTCTCTTTGCCCGTACCGCCCAGCGTCACGCCCTGATAGATCAGCGCATAGTTGCCGACGATCGCCGTTTCGCCAATGACAACCCCCATCCCGTGATCGATAAAAACACCCTGCCCAATTTGCGCTCCGGGGTGGATTTCAATGCCGGTTAAAAACCGCGCTAACTGAGAGATCAAACGCGGGATGAACGGCAAGCCCAACCGATACAGCCTGTGCGAGAAGCGGTGAAACATAAGCGCCTGTAACCCTGGGTAGCAGAATAAAACTTCTAACCAGTTACGGGCAGCCGGATCACGCTCAAAAATAATGCGAAAGTCGGCAATGAGGGTAGTTAGCACAAGAGACAAGCCCTTCAGCAAGACAAATCTTACTCATTTTAACGCCTGAGCGCTTTCCGTGTGTGCCAGCAGAATCACAGCGACGTGGCTTAGCAAGATCAGGCGATCGTGTAACGCTTCTTAAAGCGATGCCGACAGATGTGCAGCAATCTCTAGAAAAGCAGCGCGCTTGGGCAAGCTAACGCTAAGCTGATTAGAAAGTCTCAGCTTGGAACCATGAGCAATAGCATTGATCGCAATGAGTCATCAGCGTGAGTCTGCCACGAAAGGAACCATCCTGGTTATTGATGATCTGCCAGACAATTTGCGTGTTTTGTCGGCGCTACTCAGCCAGCAGGGGTACATCGTGCGCAAAGTGCTCAACGGAAAGTTGGCTCTCAAGGCTGTGCAAGCAATGCCACCCGATCTCATTTTGCTCGATATTCGTATGCCAGAAATGGATGGATACGAGGTCTGTCAACAGCTAAAAGCACTGCCGCACCTTTGCGAGATTCCAGTCATTTTTTTGAGTGCGCTTGATGGCGTGTTTGATAAAGTCAAAGCGTTTCAGGTCGGTGGCGTGGACTTTATCACCAAACCATTTCAGGTAGAGGAAGTGTTGGCACGGGTCAAGCATCAACTGACGATTCGGACGCTACAACAACAGCTTCAGCAACGTAGTCTTGATTTGGAAGTGCAAGTACAAGCTCGCACCGCTCAACTGCAACTGGCATTTGATTTTGAAGCGACGCTCAAGCGTATTACCGATCGCGTCCGCGACAGCCTTGATGAAACCCAAATTTTGCAAGCAGCCGTGCAGGAACTCGCGATCGCTGTTGATGTCAGAAGCTGCAATGCCGCTCTCTATAACTTGGAGCAGCACTCTGCCACAGTCCGGTATGAGTACGCCGCCTCTCTCATGCCCATGCAGGGTCGCGTTTTGCATATGGACAATTTTGAAGAAGGCTATCGTCAGCTCTTGCAAGGGCAGTACTTTCAGTTCTGTTCCCTGCTGCCAAATTCGCATAGAGGACGTGTCGTGATGCTTGCTTGTCCTATTGTGGACGACCAGAGCGTGTTAGGTGATCTCTGGCTCGTTAATCCCAGTGAGTATGCGTTTACAGAACAGGATATTCGTTTAGTGCAGCAGGTGGCGAATCAGTGCGCGATCGCCCTCCGGCAGTCACGTCTTTATCAAGCACTGCAAACGCAGGTAAACGACTTAGAGCAGCTCAATTACCTGAAGGACGATTTTCTCAGCACGGTTTCTCACGAACTGCGTACCCCGATGGCGAACATCAAAATGGCGCTTCACATGCTAGAAATTAGCCTGAAAGCCGCTGAACCAGCCTCTAAGCCATCTCCATTACAGGCAGCGCTTGAGCATCCAGGTCAACCGGGCGCTGAACCGAAGCCAAAGCCACCGACGCAGGTCGATCGCTATCTGCAAATTTTGCGCAGCGAATGCCAGCGAGAAATTGACCTGATTACTGACTTACTCGACCTAACCCGACTTGATAGCGAAACAGAGCCATTGATTCTAACTAGCGTTGAGTTGGAAACCTGGATTCCAGGCGTTGTCAAACCCTTTGTCGATCGCGCTCAGAATCAACAGCAGCATTTGCAGATCGACATCGCTCCTGTACCACCGCTCATCACGGAACGATCCTACCTGGAGCGTATTCTGGCTGAACTGCTCAACAATGCTTGCAAATACACGCCTGCTGGAGCTTCGATCGTCGTAGCAGTACGAAAAACTGGAGACGGTTTGCAACTCGGCGTTACCAATACAGGTGTCGAGATCCCTCAACGCGAACAAGTGCGTATCTTCGACAAGTTTTATCGCATCCCTAATCACGATCCCTGGAAACAAGGCGGCACAGGGTTAGGATTGGCGCTGGTGAAAAAGCTGGCAGACTCTCTTGGAGCGAGCATCAATGTCGAAAGCAACGCGGAAAAGACAACCTTTCAGCTACAGTTTCCGATGCCGTTACCCTTGTAGGATGATTGACGCTACCGTAACCCTTTTTGTTTAAGGGTTGATGCGTTACGGCTATGCCTAATGCATCCTACGAGTGATTCTGCCCACCTACGCATTAACCTGGCAATACAAGCCCGACCTTTGTGCATGGGCTTCGGCTTCGCTCAACCCACACCTGAACGAGTGCTGAGCGGAGTCGAAGCACGCTCCCAACATGTTAACAGCTCCCGCTTCTGCCCCTACCTAACTGCCGCTCCCGCCCTGCTTAGCCACCGCTCCTGCCCATGCTTAGCTCCCGCTAAAGGTATCACACTGTTTCAGGTTGCCCGATTTCAAGCCGCGCGAAAACCACGACACCCGCTGTTCAGACGACCCATGCGTGAAGGCTTCTGGTACGACGTAGCCACGCGACTGCTTTTGTAAGTAATCATCACCAATCTGTGAGGCGGCGTTCATGGCAGCTTTCACATCTTGCCCATCAATAATGTTGCGCTCAGCCGTGTAGTGACCCCAAACGCCTGCAAAACAATCAGCCTGCAATTCTAACCGGACGGACAGATTATTCACGGTTGCTTTGTCTGAGCGCGTTTGTAGCTGCCGCACCTTGGTCGAAATACCAAGCTGGTTCTGCACATGATGCCCAACCTCGTGGGCGATCGCGTAAGCACGGGCAAAATCGGCATCTGCGCCAGCCGTCGCCTGCACCTGTTTAAAGAAACTCATATCCAAGTAAACTTTGTCATCAGCAGGACAGTAGAACGGGCCTGATGCCGCTTTTCCAAGTCCGCAGGCTGAATTTATACTGTTGCTGAACAGCACTAGCTTTGGTGGTTGGTACGTTGCGTTTAGCTGTTGTTTGAAAACACGACTCCACGTGTCTTCGGTATCGCCCAAGATCGCTTTCACAAAATCTGAATCACGATCTTGGATGGGTTGCCCTTGCCGTTGGGGTGCCGGGGCAACGTCGCCACCCTGCATCAAACTCAAGATTTCAAGGGGGTTAACGCCAAAGATCAGTCCCGCAACGACTGCAATAATGATCCCACCAATACTGGCACCACCGACACCTCCTGGTACTCCCCCACCGCCGCCTCGATTGTCTTCCACATTGCTACTGCGGCGCAGGTCGCTCCATTTCATAGCGTCGTCTCCGTGTTTTGCCTTGTTAGGAAATACGTTGGTTTTTGAGCTGTCGTCTGCTTCGCTGACACACTGTGGCGATCACGGCAGTCGATCGCCGACCGCTCATAGAGCGCAGTTCGGGAAAGTATGGCAGATTAAAGGCTGGCTCTGGTTCAAATGCTACCAGAACCTCAAGAAACAAAACAACTCTGAGCTTTTGATCACTCGTTGTTTTACCAGTCATGTTGCTTAGATCCAGTCAAATCTTTCACAATAGAAACAGGCGATCGCACCGCTTTGACAGTGCTTTGTAATGAGCACGACCGAAGCCTGTTTGAACGTGTTGCCTAGCGCTACATCTACCAACAGTTCTAGGCTGACGAGCCAAAGCAACAAATTTTTACGCTATGGAGGTGTCCGCATGAAGCGGCAATTGGTGGGATTGGGATTGGGCATTCTCGTTAGTACGGCTGCCCCTGCCCTGGCACTGTCACCAGCGACAGTTGATGCTGGTGATAATGTAGCGTGGTCAAAAGTGGTTGAGAATCCTTTTGACGGCAAAATTGTTTATGACCGGAACTACAAGTCTGGATTTGTGTTTGTTAGCAGTTGGTCAAAGAGCGGGATTGGCGTGACCTACAGCCGCGTGGGGTCAAGGCTGATTGGTTATGACGCTGGCTTTGGGTACTCTGGTTTGGGGTTTGGGCACCGTAGAGGAGGTTTTGGTTTTGGCTTGGGGCTGTCTTCGGATGCTGATCCGGTTTACCGCTATTACCTGACCGAAAGCGTGCCTGACTCCATCAGTCTGGCGATCGCGGGCAAGCTTTACACATACACCAGTGGAGCTGTCTCACCAGAATTAGCAACAGCACTTGCTACCGCACCACCAGGGAACGTTAAGATTCGGCTGCTTTGGAGTGACGGTAAGACAAAAGACACAGAAATTGGCAAAGACACCGTAAAAGCCTGGAAGACGGTTTTTCAGCCGTCGTAAGCATCCGCGCCATCTGTATGAGTTGATCGCGATTGGTGCCGATGCTGAGAGGCACGATGCTTAAACCAGGCAGGTCTGACCGTCTTCTTTCGATAAACGTTTCACCTGACCCGATGACAATGCGCGCTGTAGCATGGTCATAGCTGTAATATCGCGCAGATTGCAGTTGCCATCAAAGTATTGGCATAAGGTACATTCTGCTTCCACCGTGAGATAGCCGCGACAAATTGCCTTTTGCACAACCTGATTGATCGGACTCATGATGTACACCTTTCTCTTCATTGCTATGGTCTTTATGAACTAAGTATGAAGATTGGATTCGTGTAGCGGTGTGACCTTTAGATAGAAATTGTGTGACCTGTTGGAACCAAACGGGTGATGATCGAGCGATCGCTCTGTGACAAACCTGATAGTTAAGGGTGATGCAACTCACGTACAGGGCGCGATCGTCCGCTGACTCTTTTGCGTGTGGGCGTGTCGCAGTGCCTGAGAACTCCTTAAAATGAAGAGAGAGTAACCTGCTGATGCAATTTGATCCAAGCTGAAACCCTTGAGCTTCTAGAATGGTCGCGGCTTTGCCAGCACCTATCGACCTTTGCGGCAACCAAGCTAGGCGCGATCGCGGCTCGTCGCCTCCGCATCCCCAATACGCAAGCTGAAACGCTGTCCCTGCTAGCACAAACGCAAGAGGTGTATGAGCTAGAAAATCGCCTCAGCACTGGGCTAAAGTTTGACGGCATTACGGATATTGGCGAATCGCTAGAGCGGGCAGAACGACGAGCGTTACTGTCGGGCGAAGAGCTGCTGGCGATCGCCACCACCCTTGCCGGGATGCGTCAGCTCAGGCGAGTCATCGATAACCAACCCGATCTGTTGGTGCTGAACGCGCTGATTGAAGACCTGCGAACTTACCCTGAACTGGAACAAGAGATCCATCGCTGCATTGACGATCGTGGACAGGTTGCCGATCGTGCGACACCCAAGCTAGCTGGCATTCGAGAGCAACAAAAGCAACTGCGCGATCGTGTTTACAAGACCCTGCAAAGTATCTTGCAGCGCAAAGCCAACGCCGTTCAAGAAAGTCTGATTACTCAACGCGAAGGGCGCTTCGTCATTCCCGTTAAAGCCCCCCAAAAAGACGCAATTCCCGGCATCGTTCACGATACGTCCATGAGCGGTGCCACGCTCTATATCGAGCCGCAAGCCACTGTTAATCTCAACAATCAATTGCGTCAGTTGCAGCGTCAAGAACAAGTCGAAGAAGAAGCCGTCCGGCAAGCGCTCACCAATCAAGTGGCGGCAGTAAAGCCCGATTTGGAGAGGCTGCTGGCGATCGCCATTACCCTCGACCTTGCTACCGCCCGCGCTCGCTATAGTTTGTGGCTAGAAGCCAATCCACCCCGCTTTGTCACGCGAGTAGACGGGCACCCTACTCCCCATTCCCCACTCCCTACGCCCGAACCGATCGTCCTCCGCAACCTGCGCCATCCCCTCCTGATCTGGCAGCAGCAGCACGAGCAGGGACGACCCGTAGTGCCGATCGATCTCGTCATTCAGCCTTACATCCGCGTCGTTGCCATCACGGGACCCAACACAGGCGGCAAAACTGTCACGCTCAAAACGCTTGGGTTAGCCGTCCTCATGGCGAAGGTCGGGCTATTCGTTCCCGCCCGTGAACCCGTCGAGTTGCCCTGGTTCGACCAAGTATTAGCAGATATCGGCGATGAACAATCGCTAGAGCAAAGCCTGTCTACCTTTTCGGGACACATCCGGCGCATTAGTCGGATATTGGAGGCGTTAGGGGAGAGGGGAGAGGGGAAAGGGGAGAGGGGAGAGGAGAGAGGGGTGAGGGGGGAGGAGGAAGCAGAGGAGGCAAGGGAAGCAGAGGAGCAAGCCTTGTCTTCAACTCAAAACTCAAAACTCAAAACTCAAAACCCTCCACTCCCCACTTCCCACTCCCCACTCCCCACTCCCTACTCCCTCGTCCTCCTCGACGAAGTAGGCGCTGGCACCGATCCATCCGAAGGCAGTGCGTTGGCGATCGCGTTGCTCAAGCACCTGGCAGACCATGCAGGCTTGACCATTGCCACGACGCACTTTGGCGAACTCAAAGCGCTGAAGTATGAAGACGATCGATTTGAAAATGCCTCTGTTGAGTTTGATGATGTGTCGCTATCGCCGACTTATCGCTTGCTGTGGGGCATTCCTGGACGCTCGAATGCGCTGACGATCGCCCGTCGGTTGGGTTTGGATGCGGGCGTTGTGGAGCAGGCGCAAACCTATGTGGGTGGTGCGTCCGAAGATGTCAATCAGGTAATTGCAGGACTGGAAGCACAGCGGCGGAGACAAGAAACGAAGTCTCAAGAGGCAGCCCAACTGTTGGAGAGTGCGGAACGGCTGCATCGTGAACTGTCTCGTAAAGCTGCCTCACTGAAAGAGCGGGAACAGGACTTGCAGCGATCGCAAGAACAAGCGGTACAAGCGGCGATCGCAGAAGCAAAGAGTGAGATTGCTCAGGTGATCCGTCAGTTACAGCAAGGTCCCGTATCGGCACAGGCAGCGCAGCAGGCAACAGACTCGCTCAATCAGCTTGCTGTGAATCGCTTGCCCTCACGTCAACCCAAACCACCAAAACCGGGCTTTCGTCCGCAGGTGGGCGATCGCGTCCGCATTCCGCGTCTGGGACAAACTGCTGAGGTGCTGACGGCTCCCAACGATGATGAGGAAATCACCGTCCGTTTTGGGCTGATGAAAATGACGGTGCCGATCGATGATGTGGAATCGTTGGATGGGGAGAAGGCGGTTAAGAAGCAGAAGCCAACGTTTCTAGCTCCACAAGCGAAGCAGGAGAGAGAAGCGTTGAAAGAAGGGAGGAGAGAGGAGAGAGGAGAGAGGAGAGAGGGGTCAGAATCAACTCAAAACTCGAAACTTAAAACTCAAAACTCTTCTACTCCCGACACCCCACCTCCGACATCCGACACCCCCATCATTCGCACGTCTCGGAACACGATCGACATTCGCGGTAGTCGCGTAACGGATGCGGAACCCATGATGGAACAGGCGATCGCGCAAGCTTACGAAAGCGGTGTTCTGTGGATTATTCACGGACATGGGACGGGCAAGCTACGGCAGGGTGTTCACACGTTCTTGCAGCATCATCCTCAAGTGGAACGCTACGAACTGGCAAGCCGTGCGGACGGTGGGGCTGGGGTGACGCTGGCTTACCTGCGTTGATGAAGCCGTCTGTAGGGACGTTACCTATAACGTCCCTACGACAAAAAACGTTGTTATTGCAACAAAAAATCATCGTTATTGAACCGGACGGACGATCGCAGGCACCTTCTCCTTGGGTTGAACCACCGCTCGAAGGGCTTGATCCAGCGTCTCTGCCATTGCAATCCGATTTTCGTAGGCGACAATCACGCGTACCAGGGTTGGTAGGCTGTTTTGCTCTGCCTGGAGGTATAACGGTTCCACATAGAGCAGCGATTGCTCGATCGGCACGACCAGTAAATTACCCTGGATTGCCCGTGAACCCGCGCGATTCCACAGCGAAATCTGCTGCGAGATCACAGGATCTTGGTTAATCCGCGCCTCAATTTGCTGGGTGCCATACACCAACTGCCGTTTGGGGAAGACATAAAGCAGCGATTTGCCATAGTTTTCGCCATCCGATCGTGCGGCTAACCATGCTGTTAAATTTGTCCGTTGATTCGGCGTATAAGGCAGCAGCAGAATGAATTCTTCGTCATTGGCGGCATCTCCAGCCTTAGGAGCGCTGGTTAATTTCGTGATCAGATAGTAAGGCTCCACAAGCTGCGGTTGGTCGCCATAGATCTCGGTCGGCACTTGCCACAAGTCTTCCCGATTGTAGAAAACCTGGGGATCGGTCATATGGTAAAGCTGTAGCCGTTCTGACTGAGCGCTAAACAAATCTGCCGGGTAGCGAATGTGGCTACGCAACGCGGCTGGCATCTGGCTGAGCGGCTTAAACAGCGCCGGAAAGGTAGCAGCCCAGGTCTGGATCAGCGGATCGTTCGGGTCGGCAATGTAGAAATTAACCGCACCGTTATACGCATCAATGACCACCTTGACTGAATTCCGAAGGTAGTTAAATTTTTCGCCACGAGGCGTTGCGTTGATACCGCTCACAGAGGTGAATTGTCCGGGATCGGCATAGGGATAACGATCGCTCGTTGTATACGCATCCACCATCCAGTAAAGGTAGTTTTGCGTGCCGCCGTTCTTTTTACCTGCTTCATCCCCCACATCCGCTACGACAAGATAAGGATCTTGGTCGTACTGAAGGAAGGGCGCGATCGTCCGAATACGCTCATTGATATTGCGTCGGAACAGCAACCTGGTTTGAGGCGTAATATCAGTGGTCAGCAACATGCGCCAATCTCTGAGGTAGCCTGCCAGCAAGCAACGTCGCCAAAAAGAGCCGACCCCAACACCGCCGGAGCCATCGTAAACGTTGTAAGCGTTATTGCTCCCGCTGGGATAGTCCAACTCTTGTACCCGTGTTCCCGTCATTACGTAGGTATTCGACAGTTCACCGTAGTAAAGGCGAGGATTTGCCGTTGGAATGCTGGCACGAAGGGAGGCATCAATCGTATTGGGCTGGCTGTCGATCGGGGTTGTACTGGCTCCAATATCCTTCACGTAGTAGTTGGGCAAACCACCATCTGCCACCTCATTGACCGGACTGAGCGTAAAGCCATACCCATGCGTGTAGACCAGATGCTCGTTAATCCAGGTTTGAGCTTCTTTCGGCACCGCTGCATAGTCCAACTCTCGCGCCGCAATCAAAACCTGCTGCTTCCCCAGCGTTGGCTTTGTCGTAGGCTTGCCTTCACCCCTCACCCGTTCGGCTGAGCTCACGTCGAAGCCTCTCCCCTCACTCCTCTCCTTTTCCTCAAACGTATACCGATCGATATCGGCATCAAAAAAGCGGTAGTACGGGCGAATTTGTTGCAGTTGACGATTGGTTTCTAACAGCGGTCGCGTGTCCCACAGGCGAATATTGCGTGAACGACGTTGGGGAGAAGCTCGGTTGCCATCAGGACGATCGCCAGATACGCACCCAGTAAGTAGTTAAACGAAATCAATTACACAAAAAAGTAGCTGAAAGGCTGGATTGTCGCGAAGCTAGTGTGAAAATAATTCTGTTGGACTACTTAACAGTAGGGATGGAGGAGTAGAGAGTAGAGAAGCCGAAAGGTTCTGTATCTTGCCTTTTGCCTTCTGCCTTCTGAACGCTTGCCAGCACAAAACAATCGCGATCGCCCCTGCCAACAGACTCAACCCTGTATAGGCTGGCAAAAGCACCGTAATGTCCGTGTAGCCAGCGCCATACGTGGCACCACGGGTCGAGTAAAGCAGCTCATAGCGGCTAAGCCAGTGGTGCAAGCACATTGCCAGCATGAAGCAGCCGCCCAAACCCGCTAAATGCTGCCTCTGAGGACGCGAAAAGCCAATAAAGCATCCTTGGCTCAAGCTATTGCCTCCAAGGAGATAGACTAGCGCGACTGCCAACAGACCAAACAAAAACAGGTCAAAGAGCCAAAACGTCAGCAGTTCCGCGATCGGCAAGGCAAACACATAACCGCTAATATCGTTGGCAAACAGCGGATCAGTCTGACCAAACGGTACCGCATGGAAAAGTTGCAAAAACCGACCCCAGTGCGCCGATAAAATGAACCCCAAGCCCAAACTTTCGCCAAGGGCGATCGCGCTCAACAGCGCTGCCGGATAGAGCAACACCGCGACCACGACAACTGCCCCCAAGCCAACGGCTAGATAGACGAGCGGCGAGGCGGTTCCCAGCGACACGATGGCTCTGCCGCTCTGCCAGATGTCCTCCAGACGAACGCGATCGGGCAATGGGGGCAACCCGTTCAACTGATTGGTCGTACTTTGCCAAGCCGTAGCGATCGCTTGAATGTGTTGCCGTAAAAGTAAACTCGCCAGCACGCTTAGCCCCAGTACACTCGGCAGCAACCATTTGAGAGGGATTGGCTTGCTTTCAGGAGTCGATCGCCCAGCAGAACTTTGCTTCGCTTCCAGCATCCAGCTACTGCGCGACGTTTCTTTGACCATCGCGCTGGTCACATCCAGTGTCGCCTCTAATGCTTTGGGATATTTGAGCCGTGCCGCCAGCGCCAGATTCCCCAAGAGAAACACAGCGCTGATGCCAGACGCGATCGTTCCAATGCCTACCTGAGTCAGCAGGCGTAGCCAAAAAACCTCTGCATAGCCGACTTCAGTAAACCAAAAGAGATTCGCGGCAAACTGGCAACCTAAACCAATCACCAATACCAATGCCAGCAAAAGCCCAACTAGCCGTAATGTGCGCCCATTCATGACTGAATGCTAACCGAAAGCGTGTCCGAGCGATCCAACCGTAACGTCATGCGATCGTCCTCTCTAACTCGCAAAGCTAATTCGCAAAGTGCTGAAAGCCCCGCTCAAGGGTTAGCGGCTGCTCTGGAATGTTCCCCTCCGTATCCACTAGCCAAACCTCTGGCTCAGCGGTAATAGTGCCGACGATCGCAGCGCTACCGCCCACCTGCTGCACCAATGGCTGCGCCCACTCCAATGGCAAGCAAAGCACTAGCTCGAAATCCTCACCTCCATACAGCGCCCAGTCCAGCGCTTGCTCTCTATCCACCCATGGCGCTAAAGCAGGCGGAAGGGGAATCTGACTGCGATCGAGTCTGGCTCCCACACCACTAGCACGACAAAGCTGGAGCACCGCATCAGCTAAACCATCGCTGCTGTCCATGCCTGCGAGGTGGGTGAGGGGTGAGGAGTGAGGGGTGAGGAGTGAGGGGTGAGGAGTGAGGGGAGATGGCTTTGTCTCGGCATCTTGCTCCAGCTTCCAGAGCAACTTAACGATATCCAACCGGGGCTGAGGGCGCTGATGAGCCTGAATCAAGGCAGCGCGATCGTCTTCGCTGAGCGATCGTCCTAATTCGGGATGCAGCAACAGTTCCAACCCCGCTTTAGAGGCACCATGAACACCCGTCACGACGATCGCGTCTCCTGCTTGAGCGGCAGAACGTCGAATAATGCGGTTTGGCTCGGCTTCTCCAAAAGCAGTGATGGCAATGGTAATGACGGGCGATCGACACAGATCACCACCGACGATCGCGCTCTTGTATTGACTCAAACAAGCGGTCAGTCCCTGATAAAGTCCCTCTACCCAAGCCACCGAAACATTTCCGGGCAGCCCCAAACCGACTGTAATGCCCAACGGGGCTGCTCCCATTGCCGCCAAATCGGATAGATTCGCCGCTGCTGCCCGCCAGCCTGCATCTTCGGCTGAAGTAGTTTGCTCGCTAAAATGCACACCATCAACCAGAACATCGGTTGTGACAATGAGCGATCGCCCCGGTTGAGTCGTCAGCACCGCTGCATCATCGCCCACAAAGTCTGCTGGGCAAAAGGACTGCACCAGCTTTAGGAGACTTTGTTCACCGATGTCTTGCACATTCAACAATGGCTTCTTGTGTTTCACGTTAGTGTTGGGTACAGCGGGCACTAATACGGGATGCGTTTGGATCAAACCCTCACATGGTTAGCACTGCAAAAGCAAGCAATGCTTCGCTTCAGTCTTTCCTAGCAGCCGTAAGCGTAAGAGCGGCGCTTTGGCACTAGGCGGCGACACGTCAACGATAGTATGAATCCGCCATGCCTGTGTTGCCGGGTGCAGTCAGCGATCGTGCGCTCAATCGGCTTAAATCGGTAAGCGATCGATATTTTTATTGCAGCCAATGACAACCATTGCCGACCCTTTATGCAGCGTTGTATTGGGGTTGGGGTTAATCTCAAATTTGCTGTCTTGACTCACGGCAAGTAAATTCAAGCCATAGTGAGAGCGGAGTTTGAGTTCGGCAATGGTCTTACCGTTGAATGCTTCGGGCACCAAAATTTCGACAATGCTGTTGTCTGGGTCGAGTTCAAAGCGCTCTAAAATGCTGGGTCGAGTAAGGGCACGGGCTAAGGCACAGCCCATCTCATGTTCTGGAAAGACGACATGATCGGCTCCAACCTTTTTCAGCAGCTTTTCGTGAATTTGCGAGGAGGCTTTGGCAACAATATGGGCGACTCCAGCTTCTTTCAGGTTGAGTGTGGTAATCACGCTTTCTTCGACATAGTTGCCGATCGCCACAATCACCGTATCAATTTCACAGATGCCAGCCTCCTGAAGAGCAGCGGGATCGGTCGAATCAAGCTGCACTGCCCGCACCGCAATGTGATCGGCAAGCGCCTGGGCAACGCGCTTTTCGTCAGAATCAACGCCCATTACCTCGTAGCCCAAATGGTGCAACGTACTGCAAACAGCGCGCCCAAAGCGTCCTAAGCCAATCACCGCGTAGTGCTTGTTTCTGTCCGGTTGCAAGCTACGAAAAAAACTCAAGAATGTCAGGTTCACAGGCGAACTCCGAGCGGTTAGCTCCAAATTTTGTGTATGCACTCAGGCGTGGTACTTCTTGGTGCCTTGCAAGCAGCCACCGTGGCAACTAAGACAACAGTCAGGACAAGCAGATCACAGGCTGACAAGCATTTCAGTACCAGCAGACAGGCTTTCGCGTCGTCCGTGGTTGCCGATCGCCGAGACGCAACCAAGAAGTAGCGGCTCAGACTCTCTAGCCTATCAAGAAGCGCCACCATCCATCGTGTCCAGATGGTTCGGTTTCACGCAAACTTAGCCCACCAGTAAATTTTCTTCCGGGTAATGTACCACACTGGGGACGGGATCACCGAGGAGTGCGCCCATTGCCAGCAAAACGCCAACCCGACCGATATACATCGTTGCGACCAGCACCAGCTTTGCAAAGGTCGAAAGCCCTGCCGTAATGCCCGTCGAAAGCCCTACCGTCGCAAACGCAGAGACCACCTCAAACAAAATGCGAATAAAGTCAAGTTCGGGATCGGACAGCGACACAAGTATTGTCATCACCAGGACAGTCGCAAGGGAACCCACGGCTACCCCGACGGCTTTAAGAATGAGTGACAGAGGAATCTGCCGCCCATAGAGAATCACCGCTTCCTTACCCTGCAAGATGGCTTTTGTGCAGCTTGTCAGCACTCGTAGCGTGGTGGTTTTGATACCGCCCGCAGTGCCACCTGGGCTGCCGCCAATGAGCATAAAGGCGATCGTGATAAACAAACCGGCTGTGGTCATTTTGCTGAGGTCGATCGTGTTAAAGCCTGCGGTTCTGGGTGTCACTGACTGAAACCAGGCTGCTAGCACTTGCGTACTCAAGGGCATCGAGCCAAGCGTATTGGGATTGCGCACCTCGACCAGAAAAAAGGCAAGCGTGCCCACCACTAGCAAGATCAAAGTCGTACTCATCGCAACCTTGAAATTTAGCGAAAGGACAAGTCGCTCTGGTCGCGGAAACAGGCGATCGCGCAGCCACAAATGCATCTCAAAAATTGCCTCATACCCAATGCCGCCAAAAATAATTAGCCCACCAATCACCAGATTCAACAAGGGCGACGCTTGATAGCCCATGAGATTGTCTGGAAACAAGCTAAACCCGGCATTATTCCAGGCACTCACGCTGTGAAAGGTTGCCAACCACAGCGCCCGCGTCAAACCGTGAGCGGGGGTAAACACCACCACCAGCAAAAAAATGCCCGTGATCTCAAAGATCATCGTGGTCGCAATGATGGAGCGAATGACCTGCGCCCCGCCTTGCATCTCGCTGCGATCGAGGGCTTGCTGCACCGCAATTTTATCTCGCAGACCAAACCTGCGCCCAACGAGCAACAGCAGAAACGTTGTTGCCGTCATGTAGCCCAACCCGCCCACCTGGATCAGCGCCAGGATCAAAAACTGTCCCAAGGGGGAGAAATACGTGCCTGTATCGACCACGATGTGACCCGTCACGCAGACGGCAGAGGTCGCCGTAAACAGCGCGATCAGGAGATGCTCCCAACTCCAGGTGTTTTGGTTAGCTGAGAACGGTAGCGCTAGCAAAAGCGTGCCGATCGTAATGACAGCGAGAAAGCCAAGGCAAATAGTCCGAGAAACAGTCATTTAAGCTAGTGAACCGATGGTGACGTGAAGTAAATGCCGCTCAAACCGCTCCGTAACGCTGCAATCGTCCTACACAAGCAAGTAAAAAACAAGCTGGGTATCCTTTGGAGCTAAAGGCAATCTTACCGCTTCCAATGGTATCTCTATAGAACCCATTTGAGATCTCAGGAAGGGGCTGCAAGCCGCTTCAGCATGAGCCTGACAAAGCAGAGGTTAAGCTTGGTTGTGGCATGAGCAAGGGTGCGCTCAAAGTGCTTCACGAGACTTTTACAGCGCTTCATCCAAGCATTGGATCGTTCG
>Ga0209490_10000177_pt1 | contig 68112 bp, 50 predicted proteins | sample MAT06_FD_187209 | JGI IMG/M metagenome (GOLD analysis project Ga0209490, IMG submission 187209) | Freshwater microbial communities from Lake Fryxell liftoff mats and glacier meltwater in Antarctica - MAT-06 (SPAdes) (version 2) | ecosystem: Environmental > Aquatic > Freshwater > Ice > Liftoff...
ACACCGTCAGTTTCAGTTACTTCCGAAGCCCATACCATTCAACGAGCGAAGGTAAATGTGGGTCCAAACGACGAAATTATTGAAATGGACCGCATGCGTAAGCTTATAGCCGATCACATGGTTATGAGCAAGCATGTTTCTCCACACGTAACATCTTATGTAGAGGCAGATGTGACCAATATGGTACTTTGGCGCGAAAAGGTAAAAAAGTCATTCGAACTCAAGGAAAAAACGAAAATAACCTTCACCCCCCTGTTTATTGAGGCGATTGTAAAAGCAATTAAGGACTTTCCGGGAGTTAATATTTCAGTTGATGGCGACAAAATAATTATGCGTCGCGACATCAATATCGGAATGGCAGCAGCGCTTCCAAGCGGTAATCTCATTGTTCCGGTCATTAAAAATGCAGACCAGTACAATCTTGTGGGCTTAGCCAAAAAGGTAAATGACTTGGCTGAAAGGGCTCGTGCAAACAAGCTTACTCCCGATGAGATCCAAGGAGGAACTTACACACTCACAAATGTGGGTTCTTTTGGGAATGTGATGGGTACTCCGATTATCAATCAGCCACAGGTGGCGATAATGGCTGTTGGCGCAATTCGCAAAAAGCCTGCAGTCATAGAAACCCCTTCAGGTGATGCAATTGCTATCCGTCATATGATGTTTCTATCTCACAGCTACGATCACCGAGTAGTTGATGGTGCTCTGGGAGGCAGTTTTGTGCGTAGAGTAGCCGATTATCTGGAGAGTTTTGATATGAACCGTGAGTGGTAATTGCTGTACTGAAGTCAAAAAGTAAAAAAAAAATAGTAAATTCGACCAGATTTTTGAAAACCCTTAATTCAACTAATAATTTCCAAATGAAGCGTTTCGGTTTGCTCACTCTTCTTTCTCTCTGGGTTGCTGCATCATTTGCACAAATGGCTCCTGCAGATTTTGGCTCTAAATTTCTAGAGGCAAACAAACTCATGGAGGAAAAATTCTGGAACAGAGCAAAGGACTCTTGGCTCGAATTGGCTCAAATGGATAATGCCAATGCCAATCTGAATTACAAGCTAGGTTATACAATGCTCCAGATTCCAAACAGCAAATCGCAAGCTTTGGAATACCTGCAATTGGCGGCTTCTTCTGAACTCACAAAAAAATACGATCCTTTCGATCCAACTGAACGCAAGGCTCCGGTAGAAGTTCTATATTATTTGGGATATGCCCAACACCTGAACTACAGCCTCGATGAAGCTATTTCGAGCTATCGCACCCTTCTGAAAAAAATTCCAGAGAAACATAATTTGCACGCAAAGGCAAAGAGAAATATCGAAATGATTGAGGAAGCCAAGTTACAAGTGGCCAATCCTCAAGGTTTCATCATCACCAACGTAGGACCAGTTATAAACAAGGAAACGAATGATTTCAGTCCTGTGTTGAGTATCGACCAAAGTGCAATGTTCTATACCAGCCGCAGACTAAGAACTGATACGAGCAATAGTGTAATCACTGATATTGATACCGGAGAATTTAGAGAAGATATTTATGTTTCTTACAAAGACCAAGCTGGCAATTGGACTTCTCCAGAACTACTGAACCTGAATAGTGATGAACACGACGCGACCCTTTCTGTATCGCCCGATGGACAAACTTTGTTTATCTATCGCGACAAAGAAGGAGATGGTCAACTTTTCGAATCGAAATTGATTGGTGAGACGTGGGGTGATCCGGTATTGCTAGGAAGCGATATCAATACTTCAGCTTGGGAAACCCACGCTACTATTTCTGCCGATGGAAACACACTGTATTTTGTGAGCAATAGAAATGGTGGAAAAGGTGGACGTGATATTTACCGCTGTGTGAAAATGCCAAATGGAGATTGGAGCAAAGCATTGAATCTGGGTCCAACAATTAATACTCCTTACGAAGAAGATAGTCCGTTTCTAACAGCCGATGGCCGCACTTTGTACTTTGCCTCTATGGGTCACTCTTCAATGGGTGGTTTTGATATCTTCTACAGCACTTTAGGCGAAGATGGAGAATGGAGCAAACCTATTCACATGGGTTATCCTTTAAACACTGTAGATGATGATGCGTTCTTCGTTCCCATGGCCGATGGTCGTCATGCTTACTACTCTTCGGCCAAAGAAGGTGGTTATGGATTGAAGGACATATATGAAGTTGAGTTGCCCGAGTCCATCAATGAAAGCAGCTTGGCAGTGTTAAAAGGATTTATCATTCCTGAGCCGGGCAAAGATTTGCCAAATGACATCCGCATATTGATCACCAATATTAAAACCAATGAAGTGACCGAATATCGCCCAAGAAAGCGCGATGGTGGTTACGTTGCCATATTGCAGCCATGTATTGGGTACCACATTGAGTATATTAAAGGAAAGGAAATCTTCCACGAAGAATATGTAAATGTTCCATGTGAGACGAGTTACCAAGAAATTGAGCGCGAGGTATACTTGATGCCAGTTGCTCTAGTGCAGGATCAGCCAATCATTGTTGAAAAACCAAAGAAGGAGATCCTCACTTTTGATGAAAAGAATCCAGTAAAGGTTCAATTCATCGAAGAATTGGGTTATGCCGAATTTAGTAGATTCTTCGTGTATGACTTTAAAGATTTCGGTGTTGAAGAACCGAAGTTCCAAGAGTTCATTTCGAATATCAAGAAGATCATCGACATGAACAAAGGGAAGGTGACTGTGGTGATTGAGTCCAGTGCTTCAAAGGTGCCTTCGCGAAAGTTCAAGAACAACGAGGACTTGACCTCATGGAGAAATAAAACAGCACAAGATCAAGTAGTGAGTGAATTAAAAAAATTGGGATATAAAGAAGGTCAACACTTTGCATTTGCGGAATCTAGGAAGCTTGTTCAAGGAAAAGAGTATGAGAACGACCGAGATTCAATGCGCGCTTACTACGAACAATACCAGTATATCAATCTGAAAGCTGAATTGGAACAACAGCCATAAAAGCATTATAGATATCTATAAAAGCGAAACCCCTCGGATGCTACTTCCGGGGGTTTCTTTTGCTACTTGAGTTGCCTGCGCTAGGCACAGACAACCTGCTACTGTGCTGCTATAACACATCGACATTCGATTTATTTTACAGATCAATTAATATTTTATGAAACTCAACCTTGTCAGACCTCTTGCATTTTTCGATTTGGAAACTACAGGTACCGATGTGGGTCGCGATAGGATAGTAGAATTAGCTATTGTAAAAGTAATGCCCGATGGCACAGTCCAGCACAAACCAAATAAAGGAGCAGGCGAAGGAAGATTTCTCATTAATCCTGGAATGCCTATTCCCAAAGAATCCTCAATGGTCCACGGTATTTGGGATGCCGATGTGAAAGATGCACCTTCATTTGTCGATGTTGCCCCTAAACTTTTCAAGTTCTTGTTTGATTGTGATTTAGGCGGTTTTAATTCTAATAAATTCGATATTCCATTGCTCGCCGAAGAGTTTTTAAGGGCAGGAATTGATTTTAGTATAGAAGGTAGAAATCTGATCGATGTCCAGGTTTTATTTCACCTAATGGAACCAAGAAACCTGAAAGCAGCATATAAATTTTATTGCGATAAATCTCTAGAGGGTGCTCATGAAGCCCTTCCTGATGCTCTTGCAACGTTTGAAGTGTTTCAATCTATGATTGACCGTTACGACGGTGTTGAAATACAGGATAACCATGGAAATAAACTTGTGCCTGTAATCAACGATATGCAACATATTCACAACTCAAGTGAACGTAGGAAAAAGGCAGATTTAGTTGGCCACATAGTTTATAATGATGCAGACCTCGTGGTTTTCAACTTTGGAAAATATAAAGGCATGAGCGTCGTTGAAGTGCTTCAAAAGGATCAAGGTTATTTCGGTTGGCTCATGCAAGCCGATTTCCCTCTATACACAAAAAAGGTACTTCGCGAAATTAGAAATTCAATGTCTATTCCATGAAAAGGATAACCGTATTGGTGTCCAACGATCTTGAATTCGACCAAAGGGTTAAAAAAGTTTGTACGACCCTTGCGGCAATGGGCTTTGAGATTCATCTCGTAGGTCGTATGATGCCTAATAGCAAACCCTTCGAAAGTCCATTTCATATTCATCGTTTCAAATTGCCTTCCAGCAAAGGAGCCATGTTCTATGTATGTCTGAATGTATTTTTATTCTTTCATCTACTATTCAAGCCAACAGATATTATTGTGGCAAATGATCTGGATACTTTGCTTCCTGCATTTATCGTTGCCCGAATAAGAGGAAAAAAATTGGTTTATGATAGTCATGAGTATTTTACCGAAGCCGAGGGGCTTACAGGGCGAAATGGGGTGAAAAAAATTTGGGAAACAATAGAAAAATGGATCTTTCCCAAGTTGAAATACGTTTATACAGTGAACGAGTCGATAGCGGGATTTTATAGAAAGAAGTATGATGTGAAAGTAGATGTGGTGCGAAACGTTCCTCCCCTTTCAACGCAAATCGAGAAGTTGGACGCACACACTCTTGGTTTGGATTCGGACAAAAAAATCATTGTATTACAAGGTGCTTATATCGATCCGGATCGTGGCGCGGCCGAAGCTATCTTGGCCATGAAATGGATAGAGGGTGCTGTATTACTTATAATCGGTTCGGGACGAGAAATGATTCGTTTGAAAGAAATAATTTCGAACGAATCGCTTGAAACTAAAGTGAAGTTGTTGGGTAAACTGCCATACATAGAACTTCGCAAATACACTTCTGTAGCTTCTTTGGGACTTTCATTAGACAAACCTATTCATCTCAATTATAAGTACAGTCTGCCTAATAAGGTTTTTGATTACATACATGCGGGTGTACCTGTTTTGCTTTCAAAACTTCCAGAGTTGGAAAGACTGATGGGCAAATATGAAATCGGTTTGTTCATCGAGGAGCACGAACCTCAGCACGTTGCTCAGAAAATTTCCGAAGCACTTCACTCTTCTAAGCTCGATTTATGGAGGAAAAACCTCGGTATCGCTGCCCTTGAAAATAACTGGCAAGTAGAGGAGAAGGTGATTCAAAGAATGTACAAAGAACTACTTTAGAATTATCCGATATTTAAAAGTGTTCACTCATTAAACCCAGAATCCGCATTGGGATTCGTGCTGCAATAGATTTCCAATGCAGATTCTGGGTTAAAAGCAACTCTTCTGCTATTTGGGAGACCTACCTCTCCTTTGGAGAATACCGAGTAAGGCGATACGGTGAGAGAGTGCGACTTGTAAATATTTCAACAAATCTTGGAATCCGGGTACAATCATTTCTTGATAGATGGATTCAGGCGCGCTCCCAGGTTGCCCAGTTTTTTTGTGGTGAATTTTAGAATCACCCATGGGATATTTAGCGCGAAAAGCAGAGGGTTCAGACGGCTCATTTTTATTTTCAACTCTTCTAGGTAAAGTGCAGTATTAAAGTTTTTGGATAGTCCTGTCGAGCCGCAACGTGCTACAATAGTGGATACGCTAGCACCAATTGCGCTGTTGCTGAGCAGATGCAGATGAAAATCATAGTCGGACAAGACCCGATAGTTCACATTGAATCTAAAATCTTGGAACAATGTAGCCCTGTATAAAACGGATTGCTGATGCAGGGTGTTTTTCCAATATAGCATTTTGGAGAATTCACTTTTGTGCAATAACGGAACGAATGAGTTTCCGGAACTTTCATTTTCTACATAACCGAAAATGATTTCAGTATTCTTTTTTGCGTTTGAAAGCATTTCTGCAATGACCTCGCAGTGGCTCAATGCATCGTCGGCACCTATTATATAAATCCATTTCCCTTTGGCTACTTCTATGCCCTTGTTGATGGCATCGTACACACCTTTGTCTTTTTCGCTTATCCAATAAGACGGTTTCACAGTCAAAGATTCTAACACCAGAAGGCTACCATCGCTCGAACCTCCATCTATTACGATCAGTTCTACGAGTGCATGAGATTGATTTTGCACACTGTGAATTGCTCTGAGTAAAGTTCCTTGTGCATTGAAACAGGGAATAATAACACTTACCGTATCCATTTCTGAATCGTCAATCAGCATCCGAAAGATGAGTTATGGTCTCGCGTTCCGAGAGTCTTGCTTCGGAACACATAATAACTCTCGACTTGAATTTTCTCATGGTATCATAGTCATGCGAAGCCATCAACACTGCTGTACCACTGTGCGATATGGCAAGAAGTAGGTTCAGAATTTCAATAGAAGTTTGCGGATCTAAATTCCCGGTTGGCTCGTCTGCCAAAATGAGGTGAGGGGTATTGAGAAGTGCCCGTGCAATGGCAACTCGTTGTTGTTCGCCTCCCGACAATTCGTGAGGCTTTTTGTATCCTTTTCCATCTAGGTTCACTAGTTCGAGAACGCTTTGCATGCGGTTCATGATGGCCGTTTTATCCGTCCATCCGGTAGCACGAAGAACGAATTCCAGATTTTCATGCACTGTTCTATCAGTAAGCAGCTCAAAATCTTGAAATACTATTCCCAGTTTGCGGCGCAGAAAGGGTATTTGACGTTTCTTAATCGTGGAAAGATCAAATCCGCAACACATTCCTTTTCCCGATTTCAGGGGAAGGTCTGCATACAAGGTTTTAAGTAGACTACTTTTCCCGGAGCCGGTGCGACCAATGAGGTAAACAAACTCACCACTGTTTACATGTAGGTTTACATCTTGCAGTATAGTATTCTCTTCCTGATCAATGCGGACGTTTTCGAGTTGTATTACTGTTTCGATCATGCTCAATTCTGAATGTGTTGCTAAATTATTAAGCCTTAACGCACAGAATTTTGATGTAGTATTTAGTTTTGAACAAAACCCCCGAAGTATATCCGGATAATGTCATTCCGTGGTACTGTAGCTCGCACTATGAAGGAAGAATTTGGAGATTCCTTTAGCGAAAGAGTAAGGTGAGGTTTATCAAATCTTTATGCAATGAGTTGATTGGGGTGTTGTAAATGTCATTGCTACCAGATTTAGTTCTAGAAAGCAAGTCCCGGCTATAGCTCAGTTGAATGGTCAATACCGTAGACTTTAGACGCATAGACTGCTCTAGTCCAAGTTCGCCAAAAATGTAAAAGTTGTTTAATTCAGGATGTGTGGAAGCTGAAAAACCTAACGGAATTCCCGGTCTGACAGCTAATACCGGCGCCAGCGAACTCCTCTTGGTAGAATACAGTTCTTCGGGCATTTCAGCGATAACTGGTTTTTTGTAATAAGCGAATTGTATCGGGAACTCCGCACATACCGAATGTATTTCGTATTCTTCTTTGTTCGGTTTGTTTTTGTCGTACTCTAAAAAGGCAGTATTCAATTGAAATTGAAATCCGATGCGCCAAGAAACGAATGAGACATCTTTTTTCGATTGTATTCGACTCTCATAAAATGCTCCCCCGCTCACTCCAACGCCATTCACAGCCGAGATACTTCCAACAGGAAGACTGTCAGAAAAAACAAAGGGTTCGGCATTCAACTGCACGTTCGAGTAATTGAAGCCAAAATGAAAACCAAGTTTTCCTTTGCTGTTTTTTACTCGTGTAGTGTCCGACTTGAATTTTTGTGCATTCACAACAATTGCACTAAAGGACCAGAGGATTATTAAAATTGTTTTCATGTCGTTCTGTGTTCTATCGTATACCCTCAGATGCCAAAACCTTTCACTCCTTTTAAATCTTCAAGTATACATTGTATAACAATCCTGCTTATGAAATAGTCCAATCTATGTCATACGCATGCAGCGATAAATGCCGTGAGAGTAAGTGTTATAGGCCAATGGAGTGAAACTGTATTGAACTATTGCAGCAACTAAACGGTTTTAGCACCGGGTCTTTTCACATTATATACTTTTCTCGATGATCGAACTGTTCCTTATTCTACAATAAAGTCTTTATCTTCAAATTTAGGATTCCAGATCACTTTGGTGGTATTCATTTCCATTGCACCGTTATTAATGGTAACCTTTGAAGGCATTTTTATACCATCAAAAACAAGATATTCATGAATAACGGATTCATTCACACTGGTATTTCCATCCGCACTCTCTACTACTACGGTTTTATATCGCAAAGAAGTTGATATATCAAAGTAATCCGTACTCATCACTTCTCCTTCCGAATCGAGCAATTCCACAACATAGTATTCTTTTCCATCTATATTTCCAATGCCTTTGAGAGTAGGAGTAATGCCGTAATCCTGATAGTGGAGTTCGGCCTTTATATCTGTTTGCATGCGAAGTTGTGTAAGCTCTTGGCCTTCGGGATAAGATGCTTGCCCCATTGATTCCATTTTGGCCTTATTTCCATCGCATACTGTGGTCATAACGGGGCTTCCGTTCATGGAAACACTCATCCTGAATTTGCCACCTTCTTTAGCTTTAATGTTTACTGGAAGCACCATAGGTCCCATTGCCATATTTCCTTCTTGTTCGAAAGAGTGGATAGAGCTCAGTTTAGCTGCTCCACCAAGCGCTTCGACGTAGTTGCCCAAAACAGTATTTGCTGTTACACCATCCGGAACCGGCTTTAGATCAGAAAAAACGGAACCATCGGAGTTGTACAAATTCACTTTTCCGGAGGCGGCAAAACGACCAAGTTTTCCCACTACATCTTTGTTGCCCACAACCGTAATATAGGCGTTTGAGGGTTTAATGAACTTTTGTGCAACCTTCATTAAATCATCCGCTGTTACAGCGTTCAATTTCTGAAGATAGGTTTCATAATAGTCCTTTGGGAGTTGGTATTTCTCAATATTCAAAGCAAAATTCGCCACGGTCTGGGGACTTTCAAGGGAGCGAGCAAAATTGCCTGTCATAATATTTTTCACCACAGTAAGTGTGCTGTCGTGTATTAGTTCTTTTGTGAGTCGATCCATTTCATAGAGAAACTGAGTGATGGCGCTGTCGGTTACTTCATTTCTCACACTAGCCCCTGCAGAAAAAGAGCCTACAGTTTCATCAGGACTAATAGAACTATATGCTCCATACGTGTAGGCCTTATCCTCGCGAAGATTTTGAATAAGTCTAGACTGAAATGAATTTCCACCGAGAATATTGTTCAAGACACTTGCCGTTATTGCCTCTTGAGTACCAGGTTTTAGGTCAATGGCATAAGTGATATCAATTACACTTTGAACAGCACCGGGCAGCGGAACAAACACTACTTCATTGCCTGCGGGAATTGTTGGCATCTTGAATTTGTTTTCACTAACATTTCCTCGCTTCCATCCACCAAAGTATTTTTCGGCTTGTGTTTTTGCTTCTTCCGGAGTTATGTCACCTACTATTACTAAGTATGAAACGTTGGGTTTAAAATAGGTGTTGTAATATCTTACAAGATCGTCTCGCGTGATAGTCTTCACACTCGATTCTGTTTCAAATTCCCCGTAAGGATGAGAGCTACCATATTTTGATAGATCGGAAATACGACTTGAAATGGTGTTCGGGTCTGTCTGCGAACTTGCTAATCCACTTAATGTCTGCTTGCGCAATTTCTCAATTTCATCATCCGGAAAAGATGGGTTTAGGAGAACATCGCTCATCACTTCAAGCAAGGTAGATGAATGTTTTTTCAAACACGATCCGCTTACACCGCGAGAGGATGAACCTAGATTTGCTCCAATAAAATCTACGGATTCATCTATTTGAGCTTTGCTTCGAGTTGCGGTGCCATTTTTGAGCAGTTGTCCTGCCATAGAAACGAATCCAGCTTTGGAGCCTTCTAGCCCGGGTACAACATCAAGACTGATTTGATAGGACACGCGAGGTAGTTTGTGATTTTCTACAACGATTACTTTCAGTCCGTTTTCTAGCTGAAAGGTTTGATATTCGCCTATGCGGATTATCGGTGCCGGTCCGGCTGCGGGAACCTTTGATCTATCTACCGGCTGCAATGCGCTGCATGCTGCCAGAAAAAGAGATGCAAATAATGTGATATATAAAAATGATTTTTTCATGGAGAATTGTCTTTAAAGCAAGCGTGAATTTTATTGTTTCAAGAGTTCAGGATCGTGCATAAAATAAAGTACGACACGATTTGATTTGTCGTAATATTTTTTTGCTGCATTCATTATATCTTGCTTTGATACGGCTTGGTAGCGAGAAATTTCGGTGTTTATCAGATTGGTGTCGCCGAAGTACATGTGGTAGTTGGCAAGGCTCTCTGCTATTCCCGCTACAGTACTGTTGCGCGACACAAAGTTATTTTCCACTTGATTTTTTAGTTTTTGTAATTCTTGATCCGAAATGAGTTCATTCTTCACTTTGTCAAATTCTTCGTTCATAGCCTCTTCAACAACAGCAGGATCTACACCCATATTGCACATCGAAAAGCCTAGGGTAAGTCCTGGATCTTCTAGTCCAAAAGAAAATGCGCCGCAGAAGAGGGCGAGCTCTTTTTCTTCTACTACTGATCTATTGAGCCTGGAGCTTCCTCCTTCAGACAAAAGCTGATTGAGCATATCAACGGCATAATATTCTGGCGTCCCTTGGGCAGGAATATGATAGGCCTGCACAACAAGTGGAAGTTGATCTTTTACCCAAACAGTATCCCGCGCTTCACCGGAGTGGGTAGGTTCCACAACGGTAGGTCTGGGTATAAATTCTTTTCCACGAGGAATTCCTGAAAAATATTTTTCAATGAGAAGTCTTGTCACCAATGGATCTATATCACCTGCGATGCTGAGTACTGCATTGTTCGGGACGTAAAAGGTTTTATAGAAATCGATAAAATCAGCTTCCTGTGCAGCATTCAGATCATCCATACTGCCAATGGGCATCCATTTGTAAGGATGCACTTTATATGAGTTCGACATCGTTTCTTGCAAAAGGGTTCCATAAGGCTGATTGTCGATACGCTGTCGTTTCTCCTCTTTCACAACTTCGCGTTGTGTTTCAATACCTTTTATATCCACTTTCGCATGCAACATTCTCTCGCTTTCAAGCCAGAGTCCAAGTTCGAGTTGGTTACTCGGAAGGAGGTCGTAATAGAATGTACGGTCAAATGAGGTATTTGCATTTAATCCTCCACCTGCATTTTCAACATACTTGGAGTATTGACCGCGGCCAATATTTTCTGACCCTTCGAACAACAGGTGTTCAAAAAAGTGTGCCATACCTGTTCGGCCTGGCAATTCATTTTTTGAACCCACATGGTACATCACCGTAACGGCCACAATTGGGGTACTGTGGTCTTCGTGAAGAATTACATGCAAACCATTTTTCAGATCAAATTCGGTAAACTTGATATCCTGAGCCTCGACTTGAGTCATATGCCCCATGATCAAAAGCGAGAGAACTGTTTTTTTCATTTTCGATGGATTCTATTGAATGGCGAAAATATGGCTGAAAAATGGATAATTGCAATACGAAGTATGGGCGGTTCTATTGCCAAGTGAAAGGGATTTGTGACAATTGCTTTTGTTATCTTCGCCCCATGGCACAGCATACACTCAATGAATTGGCTACGTTTATGACATCGAGAGCGAAACTCGAACTTTCCACATCTGAAAAGGTGGCGATTCAGAACTGCCGGAATTATTTGGATAGCAGGATGGAAGAAGGGGGTGATCCGATATATGGTATCAATACCGGTTTTGGAGCTCTCTGCAATACAATTATCTCTCCTGATGCCCTGGGTGAACTCCAACGAAACTTGTTGTTTAGTCATGCTTGTGGAATGGGAGAGGAGGTTCCTCAGCAGGTGGTGAAATGGATGCTACTTTTGAAAGTGAAAGGACTCTCTAGAGGTTATAGTGGGGTACAATTGTCAACTATCCAAGGGCTCATCGATTTTTATAATCACGACATCATCCCTGTGGTATACCAGCAGGGATCTCTGGGCGCAAGTGGCGATCTTGCGCCTTTGGCACATCTAGCAATTCCATTAATAGGTGAGGGAGAGGTGTATTTCAAAGGACAGAAAATGCCCGCGAAAGAAGCCTTGAAAGAAGCAGGTTTGAGTGTCCTACAATTGAAATCAAAGGAAGGACTTGCACTCATCAATGGCACGCAGTTTATGAGTGCCTATGCTTCATATATTTTGTTCAGTCTTGGAAAGATGATAGACCGAATTCATTTGGTATCTGCTATGAGTCTGGAGGCATTCATGGGTAGGAGCGAACCCTTTGAATCATTTACTCATGTTGTTAGAAGCCATAATGGGCAAGTTAAATCGGCCGAAGCGATAAACAAATTGCTTGAAGGAAGTGAAATGCAAAAAGTGAAACGAGAACAGGTGCAAGATGCATATTGCTTCAGATGTATTCCTCAGGTTCACGGAGCGAGTATAGATACATATCAGTATGCTTTATCGGTTTTAGAAACAGAAATCAATAGTGTTACCGATAATCCAATTATTTTTCCTGAAGAGGGAAGAATTATTTCGGGAGGAAATTTTCACGGACAACCACTGGCTTTAATTCTCGATTTTTTGGCTATTGCAATGGCTGAATTGGGAAGTATAAGCGAGCGACGCATATATAAGTTAATTGGCGGTCAGCGAGGACTGCCCGCATTCCTGGCAAAGGATCCGGGGCTTCATAGTGGATTGATGATTTCGCAATACACGGCAGCATCAATTGTAAGTCAGAATAAACAATTGTGCACACCCGCAAGTGTAGATACTATAGATAGCAGCAATGGCCAAGAAGATCATGTAAGTATGGGTGCAAATGCAGCGACAAAATGTTTTCGAGTTTTAGAGAATTTGCGTTCAATAGTGGGAATCGAATTGCTTACTGCTGCTCAAGCTTTAGACTTTCGTCGACCATTGAAAAGTTCAAATGCTATAGAGAACTTGCACAAAGATTTTCGTGCAAGAGTGCCATTCATCCAAAAGGACATCTACCTCAAACCAGCGATGGATGAAGCAAGAGCGATGATTGATTAATCTTTTAACCCAGAATCCGAATTGGGATTCGCGGTGAAGTGATAAACCCCACAGATAGCAAGTGCTCTCGCCAGATTTTTATTTGATAGTGTATATTCATACATCAAGAATAAAAATCGAGAAAGTGCTTCATATTAAAGGGGGTTAGCGCTCCAATAGATTTCAAATGCGGATTCTGGGTTTAATGTGTGAGGTCTGATCAAAAGATTTGAAATAATCCAAAAATTATGATGCCGTTGCCTGCCTAATGCCAGCCAGGATGATGCCGTTCCTAAGGAACTGATGCCATTCACTGCCAGCTAGTATGATGTCGTTCGTGCTGAACTGAGAACTAGTATGATGTCATTTCTATTGAACTGATGCTAAGAACTGCCATCTAACACATTGCCTTTCTCCGAAACCTAAGTCCCACCTCACTTCCCACTTCCTTTCATCACTATTAAGATCGTGTAAAACAGAATTTTTATATCCATGGCTAGACTCATATTCTCGATATACAGGATATCATATTTTAGACGCTGAACCATTTGATCAACATTTTCGGCGTAGCCATATTTCACTTGTCCCCATGAAGTGATTCCGGGACGTACTTTTTGAAGATGACGATAGTGAGGGGCTCTTTGTGTGATGAGGTTTATGAAGTGCTGTCTTTCTGGACGAGGTCCTACAAGGGCCATTTCTCCGACTAATACATTCCAAAATTGTGGCAACTCATCGAGCCTTGTTTTGCGCAGAAATCTTCCCACTTTGGTTACCCTTGTATCATGCGAACTGCTCAATTGCGGACCATTGGATTCGGCATCGTTCACCATTGTTCTGAATTTGTATATGAAAAATGGCTTCCCATATTTCCCAATTCGTTCTTGCTTAAAAATGATTCTTCCGCTCGTAGAAAATTTTATCGAAAGCGCTATGAAAAGGTACACTGGGGATAAGATGAGAAGCGCAAGAATGCTCACCCCAATATCCATTAATCGTTTCACTGAAAATTGCCACGCGGGCATAATTTCGTGATTCACTCTTATCAATGGCAGACCGTAGATGCTATTCATCTTTACACTTCCACTGAGGATGTCGTACATGTCTGGAATGATGTTGATATTGACTTTTTCGGCTTCCAAAAGTGCTATGATATTTTGAAGTTCGCTGTGATCTCCACTTTCAATTGCAATAATCACTTCTTCAATTCCCTTTTCTCTAATAATATTTGGGAGCTCTTGGTATTGGCCACAATAGGGTAGATGTTTTTGTAGTATGTCGTCATTACCGTTTACTCTCACAAATCCAAGGAATCTGTAACCCGGAGATTTAGGCATGTTTTGAATCTCTTCATACATACCAACAGCTTGTTCATTTCCCCCAACTATAACAGTATTAAATCCGATTTTTCTTTTATGAACCAAGGAAACAGTTCGTGATGTGAGGATCAATCTTCCTGTGAGAGTAAGAAGAAAGTGAGATGTAAAAAGTACGAGGAGAGATTTATAATAGCTTTTGTATCCTGCTATCTGATCATCAAGAAGAAAAACAAAGAATATGGCGAGGCTTCCAATTACTGAACCAACAGCTACTTGACCTAGTTCTTTGAGGCGATATCTTCTAAAGATATTATTGTAATGTCCATTCAGCCAATAGAGTGCCACCCAAAAAATGGGGATGAAGAGCAATCCTAAGAAATAGTTTTGATCGAAGACGAGGCTGACATCATCCCCAAATCGCATGGTTTCAAGAACTTTTTTACGATAAGCAAATAGTATAGTCCAAGCACTTGCTGCGGCGAGCAAATCGATGAGGATATATTTAAGTACTTGTCTGCTTTGACGCATAAGCTCAATCGAAGGTCACTAGCTTTATATTATCAAAATAAGCTTCTACCGTTTTACCCGGAGTATCAGGAACTGCTTCCAGATACAATTCGAAATAATTGGCGTTGTTGTTTTGACTTGGAATCAGTCCCAAGTCTATATAAATTTTGTTCCAAACCGGACTTCCCAATATTTGAGTAGTTGGATTGACGAGCACGGCCAGATTTTTTTTCTCAGTTCCTGATTGAAAAGAATAGAGTCCAACAGCGAAAATATTATTGGAACTATAATTCAACTCTACAAAAGTGATTTTCCCGGGCGTGAGGTCCAAGGTTTGATTTGTGCGCACCAAAACTTGATTATCTCCATCGGCCAAGTATGCAAGGGCGGATCCACCTCCTTCAAAAACTAAATCACTATTCTGAATGAGCGTCAGACCTACATCACTCGTGCCTGTTGGGTTAAAAGGATTTGATCCTCCTTCGAAATTGTATTCGTCAATAGAGATATTGTCAATGTAGGAAAATCTTGGAATGAGATTGGATTCAGATCCTGGAGTGAATTGAATAGTAGTATCGAAAGTGGTATAAAATGGATATCGAATACGGGTAGAGGAAATTCCATTGTTTTTTATACCCGCAAAGATTTTAATTTGTGTGGCTCCTTCATTGAGCACAGGAATTTTTGCAGGTAGGTCAAAAGCACCAAGCATTTGACCATTTGTAAAAACCCAAACTTCAGTTATTTTATTACTCGAGGTTCCATCACCCGGAAGTGCCTGAAACGAAAGTTCATCAATCAATAAGTAGGAAGGAATTGTCTCTTCCGGATTGATCAAGTCGCAGGAGCTCAAAAAGAGAAAAAGACCTGAAAGGCTTAAAACGTAGAAGTAAAATTTGTTCAAAACGTGGTTTGGTCTAAAGGTCGGCGAAAGTAGTGAAGGTGATTATATCATCCTTCCGACAATCTGCAAGCGTTAACGGAAATCAAATGGAATTATTGTATTTGTTTCGATGAACGAAAACTGAATTTGCAATGTCCCGATGATCAGTGAATTACGGTTGCATGGGTATTTTGAGCTTGAATTTTTCTTTTCGAAATCTCAAGATACTTCCATATCCCCTTGAAGGATTAATCGCCATTGTCTAGCAAAACTCCTTGCCTCATTTTTTCCAAAACAAGATGAGCTGCTTCTAAAGCTTTCAGGCCTTGCCATAGGGGCACCTCCGTTTCTGTATTGCTCATGACGCTATGTGCAAAAGCGTGTAATTCATCTTTGATTGCATTGGTAGCCGGAATTTCGGGTTTTTCGAAAAGGATCTCTTTTCTCCCACGACCTTGTCCCAAGTCGAACGTGATGGCAAAAGGGTCCGGTTCTCCTTCAACACTGCGCATTCTCACTATTTCCGACTCTTTCGTCAGGAAGTCCACAGCGATATAGGCATCCTTTTGAAAGAATCTGGACTTCCGCATACTCTTCAAAGAAATCCTGCTAGCCGTGAGATTCGCCACACAACCGTTATCGAGTTCAATTCTCGCATTGGCAATATCAGGGGTGTCGCTCAAAACGGCAACACCACTAGCGCTTATGCGTCTCACATTGGCACCGGTAACTGATAACACAATGTCTATATCATGTATCATCAAATCGAGGACAACGGACACGTCAGTTCCCCTCGGATTAAATTGCGATAACCTATGCGTTTCTATAAACCTAGGTTGATCAAAATAAGGCAGGGCAGCTCTAAACGCAGGATTGAATCTCTCTACATGACCAACCTGCGCCTGAACACCGGCTTCTTTTGCCAAGCGAATCAACTGTTTGCCTTCTTCCAATGTGTGGGTAATTGGCTTTTCTATGAAAACATGTTTGAACTGCTTCATAGCTGCCATAGCGCACGTAAAGTGAGCTAGGGTTGGAGTTACAATATCAACCACATCGACCGACGAAATCAGTAATTCCATTTCCGGAAAAACCTTCGTTTCGTACAATGCTGCTGCTTCTTCGGCTTTGGCAACATCGGGATCATATATGCCGGTTAGCTCGTATACATCCGTTAATTCACGGATGCATTTCATATGAATTTTACCGAGGTGACCGGCTCCGAGTACTCCAATTTTTAACATAGCTGCTGATCTGAATGTCCTCTCGAACTGAATTGTGCAAATTTCAAGTCATGCAGTATCTACACGCGATCGTTCATTTTTACTTTTCAACAAGGTAAATTGACTCTATTGTCAAAACTAGTTTTGGCAAACTATGCAAAATGATACGTATCGTCACAAAGGATTGAGAAAGAAGCTCGTACAGGAAATGGAGTCAATGGGCATTACCGACCGAAGAGTTCTCGATGCGATGAATGCTGTTCCTCGCCACTATTTTCTAACAAGTGCATTTTTGGAGTTTGCTTACGAGAACAAAGCATTCCAGATTGGTGCTGGTCAAACCATATCACATCCTTTTACCGTAGCAACTCAGAGTCAGTTGTTGAAATTGCAGCCCGGAATGAAGGTGCTCGAAATAGGCACCGGGTCGGGTTACCAAACTTGTGTTTTGTGTGAAATGGGCGCTAAAGTATTTTCCATTGAAAGACAGAAAGTTCTGCACGACAATGCAAAAGTCCTTATCAAAAGCATGGGTTATACTCCTCAACTTACATACGGAGATGGCTACAAGGGCATGCCATCATTCGCACCTTTCGACAGAATTATTATTACTTGTGCCGTGCCCAAATTGCCCGATGAACTTTTACTCCAAATGAAACCCGGTGGACTTCTAGTTATGCCTTATGGCGAAGGCGATATACAGCAAATGATGGTGATAGAAGAAAGGGAAGATGGCAGTTTTGATTCTCAACTGCACGGTCGTTTTTCATTCGTTCCAATGCTTGAAAAACGAAATTCAATTCATTAGAAGTTCCATAAGCGAGACCTAAACATATTCCCAAGCGGTGCGATAGGCATTGTTTTCTTCGCAATAGGCCAAAAATTCCTCATAAAATTTATCTCCACCGAGAGTCGCACTGTCGCCAATAATGACCAATTTTTTTCTCGCTCTGGTCATGGCTACATTCATTCTTCTATAATCTTTCAAAAAACCTATTTCTCCTTCTGCGTTGCTTCTAACCATAGAAATGTAAATTACATCTCTTTCTTGTCCCTGAAAAGAGTCAATGGTATTTACAGTAACATTTGGAATTTGTCGAAACATATCTTTCATCAATTCTACTTGGGCTCTGTAAGGTGATATTACACCGATGCTCTCTACCGCAGCACCTGAATCCATTAACTCTTGAAGATGTTTGCGCAGCAGTTCCGCTTCCTCCGGATTCATTCTCGATTCGTTGTTATCACCCGATTTTTCTTCAAAACCACTTCCGGCGGTATCAATAAATTCAAGAGGCAATGGCGAATATGGCAAAACCACATGGGCCACGCTTGAGTGGGCTTTGAGTTTGTGACCATAAAATTTCCGATTGCTGAATTCCATGATTTGCTCGTTCATTCGATATTGAACATCTAAGAGAGATGATTCTTTTTGACGAGAAATTATTTTTTCAATTAAAGTAATACCCAATCCTTTTTTTTCTGCTTCTCGACTTTTTACCGTTGGCGGCAATTGAAAAGGGTCCCCTGCCATTACCACTTTCTGAGCTTTTTGAATGGGAACCCAAGTTGCTGGTTCTACTCCCTGACCAGCTTCATCGATCACTACTGTTTCAAAAGTTCTGTTCTGAAGATAATCATTCATACTCCCTATAAGGGTACACGTCACAACTTGAGCATCATCAATGATTTTTTGTACGAGATAATTCTCAAGTTCACGTGCTTCTTTGTTGAGATTGCGTGCTTCTTGAAGAAGTGCTTTGCGTTGTTCCATTTCCTCTTTTCCAAATTGACGTTTGTATTTGCCGCCGAGTTTTCTCATCTCGACGGCTCTTTTCTTAAGCTCTTTAATTTGTTTAGTTTCTTTGAGAAGAGAGAGTTTTGCATCTACCGTGTGAGCGGCAGTATCTTCTTCTACCCTCGCCAGATTTCCGATTCGAACAACATCTATTCCTTTCGAACTTAAACTTCGGGTCAAATAATCTGTCGCAGCATTACTCGGTGCACAAACTAGAATTTGTTTTTCATATTTCAGCAATTCTCCGATAGCATGAACGAGCGTTGTCGTTTTTCCTGTGCCTGGAGGGCCATGAACTACTGCCACATCGCACGCATTGAGAATATCTTGAACCGCTTTATTCTGAGAATCATTGAGTGCTGGCGACGATTCGAAAGGCAATTTCCGAGTGGTGAGCTCTTGATATCCAAGAATTTTATCGCGTAGTTCTTTATGACGGCCCTTGTCAATATTGATAAAATAATTGAGCGCCTTGTACATCTCATCATACGACTTGGCATCAAATAGGAGATTTACTCCGATTTTCCCCATGTCAATCCAGTCTGGAAGCTCATCGGCGCGAAAGAAGATTTTCATCCGATTATTATCTAAATATCCGATGGTGCCATTGATCTGCATCTCTTCATAGCCGGGTGCCGCGCTAAACATACTCACTGGCGAGGCATTGCTGAAGTGGTGCTGGAAAATGTCGCCCGGATTTCTCTCTACTACAATGAAAGGATAAGCTCCGAGGCCGTATCCGGTTTCTGCGATTCGCAAGGGGAACCAAGTAACGCCGTTTCTGCGGCGTTCCTGAATGTTACTTTTCTTAAGAGAAGCTTCGTGGATGGCGAAGTCTTCTTTCTGCTCCATTCGAAGCAACTCAGCTGTTTTGCCTAGTTCTGTAATTGAATCCATAGCTACAAAAAAAAAGCGGTCTGAAGAGACCGCTCTGTTTGGAAAAAATAATGTTAGCGCGCTTTTCTTAGAAGCGTAAGGTGTCCTTCGTAATATTCGAAGTTTGAATTTTTGTTTACTCCCAAAATAAAGAAGTATGTTCCTTCTGGCGCTTCCTCTTCTGCGGGAGTCCAGTTGTTTTTATAATTATCGGACTCATAGATCAGGTTGCCCCAACGATTATATACCCGAAGTGTACTTTTCTCGAAGTATTCAAGTCCTGTAAACACCAAAGAATTATTCAAATCTTGGCTATCGTTGTTTGGAGAGAATACGTTTGGTATAACGATGTTGCAGCTAATAACATCTAAGTAAAACGGCGTTTCAGATGTGAATCCGCAAATAGATTCTGCCGCTTCAACATAGTAGTATCCTGTTGTGCTACCAGCATGTGTAGACGAAGTACCCACCCATTCATAGTCCTCAATATCATCTAATGAGTAATACCAATTGTATGTATAAGAGTTGTCTTGAAACGGCGCTGTGAGCAATGCATCATCACCAGCACAGAATTGGAGCGAATCCAAAGGACCGGCAGCAGGTGGCTCAGGTATGTATACCAACACTGTATCTACAACCAAACACTGAGGATCATTTTGTGGGTATACACTGAATATGAATTCCGTGTCTTCGTTCAGATTTGTAATGGTTGGAGTGAGTGTGTTATCTCCGGTTATTGGGCCGCCGGGGATCCAGTTGTATATGTAGTTGATTCCTTGAACTTCGTTTCCTACTGATGCTTCAAGATCCATTTCTGTAAGGCAATATGGCACATCAGCACCGGCACTAGGAACAGGACCTGGGTAAGCTTCTACTGCAATTTCAGCAGAGTAAGTACATCCAAAGTCATCTATTGCGGTGTAAACATAACTAAAGGTACCTGCCGCTGTTGGTATAATGCTGATAGTATCGCATCCTGCATCTTGCTGTGTTATAAAACTTCCAGCCCAAAAGGTAGAATCACATCCTTGACCAATGGAAGGAGTGAAAGAGATCAGATCAGGATAGAGCTCCGGAGCAAATTGAACAGACCAGTCGAAAATGAATCCGTCATCGGCTCCCCACATATCACACACTTCCACAGTCCATTCTCCATTGAGTGGACAGCCAATAAGTTGATCCCAAGATTGAGAACTTTGATAGAAACCTGACATCAATGCCATGTTAAAATTTCCATTGTCAACAAGTAAATTGGCGTCTTGTGATGATTCCTCCCATGTGCCGTTTACAGCATCCGGTGACCAATAATAGTCCCAACCTTCGCCGGGTAAGTTTTGATCGTCTAGTTCGTTTGAAACGCCGAGGTGTGTGCCACCGCCACCTTGCTGATGCACAGCAATTGATTGACCATTTGGACAAATAAACGAAATGACCAAGTCGCCCATGAAGGTGTGCTCGAAATTGATGAAGAAGTATTCAAAGTCGCTCACATCATCAATTACTTCTCCGGGAGTGAAACCACCAAATAAAATAACATCTGAAAAGCATTGCGATTGATCATCGGGGATGTACAACCCACCACCAAAATCAACATCTGGAAGAGCAGACCACATCACAGGAGTTGCAAGTCCGGTGATATCTACTTCTTGACCAATACAAACTTGATAGTCATCCGCTGCAACTGTAATTTCTGGAGTTGTAGAAACGAAAATTACACGGTCAGGGAGATTGGCATTTGCACAATCATTATCGTCAATCAAGTATAACTGTACAACATAGGCACCAGGTTCGGCAAATGAGTGAGTTACGTTAGGCCAATTGGCATTGTCCGTTAACCCATCATCGAAGTTCCACTGAAAACTACCCAATATAGCACCCTCAGCAAAAGTAGAAGCAGCACCGTCAAAAACAATTTCTTCTCCTACGCACACCTTTATGGGATTATCTTCAACTTCGTCTGTAGTAATGATAGAGAAAGGTTTGGCACATGGCAGTCCACAGGAAATTTCTGCTCCGAAGCTTCCTACACTGGCATCACCATTAGAGGTAAATACCACTGTTAGACATCCATCTCCGTTAGTTGAAGTAATATCCTGAGCCTGGAGTTCCATGCCAATATATGTACCTATTAAAGGAGATGCAGTGCTACTTCCATCATAAATGCTCATTTCATCCCCTGTACCCAATTCAAAAAAACTGAAGTATAGATTTACGATTGGATCATCCGTTCCATCATGGCAAATTACACTTGTGAAATTTTCATTGGGACCGTAATCGGAAGCGCTGAAACCCGCATCCACCAAAAAACCACCGCAGTCGGTAATGGACGGATTGCTCACAGGATATTCTTGAGCCACTGCGATAGAACTCAGTATTGTGGCTGCAAAGACAAGAATTAAATTTTTCATTTTTGGATAAATCTGGTCGGTTTATTTCTGGTTGGTCTGTTGACGAGCAAATAGAACATCAATTCTGGCTGAAGAATACACAAATAGAGATTTGGTGCCATTTGCAATACTGAAATACTGGTTCTGCTCCTGAGGTTCAATGCCATATAGAAGAGGGTTGAACGTCTCCGTAGTTACATCTTCCGATAGTGGAGTTCCATCTGGGTTTACCAGGTTTAACTCAGACAGTGGTGCCGTTTTTTCATTTGCATCTTGGATAATGCACAAATGATTAGCGAGAAAATTGAGCTTTGCAATTTCTGCATCAGATTTTGATTGCAATTCTTCCAAAGAATACGTTCCTGCTACTTTGGCATTGGGAACCACATTTTGACCGAAGGAGGTAAGTCCAAGTCCTAGACAAAGAGCTAAGCAAGCAATAAGTTTCATAATGGCGGTTTTGAGTAATTAGAAAACATGACAAAGATAAGGTTGTGTTCGTTGCCTAGATATGATGAAATCAGTCAATGGATTATTTTCACCCCATCAAAAACAGGCTATGAAGATCAAAGAAGTAAAGGAAACTAACGATATAAAGCAATGGATGTCAGTCCCTAATCTCGTCTACAAGGACGATTCCAATTGGATTCCACATCTCCGACAAGATATAGCCAAAGTGTTCGACGAAAAGAAGAATAAATTCTACCATCAAGGAAGGGCCCTTCGTTGGATTGTAATAGATGATAAAAATCATATAATTGGTCGAATAGCGGCTTTTCATTGGAAAAAGTACTCTGCGGGTCAAAAACAGCCGACCGGAGGAATTGGCTTTTTTGAGTGCATTGAAGATGATCAAGCTGCAAAACTGCTGATTTCCACTGCCTGCAATTGGCTCAAATCAGAGGGTATGCAGGCTGTAGACGGGCCGATAAATTTCGGGGAAAAGGATGCTTACTGGGGTTTGCTCATCGAAAATTTCACCGACATGGGTAGCTATCGAATGAATTACAATCCTGCCTATTACCGCAAGTTTTTTGAAGACTATGGATTCAATTTGTACTACGAGCAATTGTGTTATAAGCGCGACATGAGGCTAAAAGTGCAGGATGTTTTCGTGAGAAAGAACAACATGGTTATGAGCGACCCTGATTATCGGGTGGGCAATAGTGTGGGGAGGTCAATAGAGCAAATAGCCGAAGAGTTTTTAATTGTTTATAACAACGCTTGGGCAGGTATTCTTGGTTTTAAGAAGATGGACATCAGGCAAGCGATGGGAATCATGAAAGCCATGAAACCCATTATGGATAGAGAGGTTATGATTTTCGCGTATTACAAGGAGAAGCCTATTGCCTTCTATCTGAATATTCCCGAGCTCAATGAAATTTTCCAGCATGTGCATGGAAACCTCAATTTGTGGGGTAAGTTGATTTTCTTATGGAGGTTCAAGCGCAGGAAATTCCGCACCATGGTGGGCGTTGTTTTCGGTGTCGACCGCGAGTTCCACGGAAAGGGAATAGAAGGGGCGATGATCAAATTTGCGGAAGAGAACGTTGTACCCCTCGATTACTACGATCAGACTATACTGACATGGATTGGAGACTTCAATCCGAAAATGATTAGAGTAATAGAGAATTTAGGAGCTGATTTGTACCGAAAACTGGCTACTTATCGTCTCTATTTTGATTCTTCTAAACCTTTTGAACGACATCCAATTATCGGGTAGGCCTTGTTGAAGTTGACTTTTCAGTCTTTTTTTGAAAAGTTTTCAGCATGGTCACGCTCCATCGAAAACGCCACTATATTTGCACCCGCTTTTTCGGAGAAATTTGAAGGAGTTTTTAGATCTCGTAGCTCAGCTGGTAGAGCAATACACTTTTAATGTATGGGCCCTGGGTTCGAATCCCAGCGGGGTCACAGAATGGAAGAAGAGGAGAGGGTGGTTTTAGGCCACCTTTTTCACTCTTCATAAGCTAACAAGATTTGCCCGGGTGGTGAAATTGGTAGACACGTACGTTTGAGGGGCGTATTGCGCAAGCTGTGCTGGTTCGAGTCCAGTCTCGGGCACCCAATGTAGAACAGAGAGACTCTAGCTAGTCTCTCTTTTTGTTCATAGCTACTTCAACCCAGAATCCGCATTGGAAATCTATTGCAGCGCTAACCCCCTTTGAGATCAAGCACTTTCTCGATTTTTATTACTGATGTATAAAATCTGGCGAGAGCACTTGCTATCTTTGGGGTTTATACCAATTCATAGCGAATCCCAATGAGAATTCTGGGACAAAAGATTTCATCTGCAATATCTAGGCTGAATGCTGCAGTGAAAGAAATAACCTTTTACAGATTCAAACGTCAACATTGTTGTTCCGTATATTTGAACGCATGAAGTTTTTATTAGCTCTCATCATAAGTCTTACTGCAGTTCACCTCTCGGCTCAAGAGGGCAAGAAGCCTATTTTTCAAAATGGTGATTTTCGTCTGGCTTATTCGCTCTCTAACATTGCTTCCAATCAACATCAAATTACAGGCGATTATTTTGTTCACGAAAACTGGAGTTTGGTGTATAGAGCTACTCTGAACTTCGATCAATTCAATACTCAGGCATCCGATTATACCATTCCAATTGGACCGGCTCTTTCAGTAGGTATGTTGGGAGTATTTTCTTGTGGTACGTGTTCTGGCTTCTGTGGAATGGATGATGGGCTTGGTCTTTTGTACTATAGCATGCTCATACCGGATGGAGTGAGTTATCATTTTTATCCGTATAAAAACATCACAGTTTCTCCTTATGTCATTCTATCCGGTTTAGGCGTGTACCGAGGTATCGAAGGTTCACAGTTTTATTATGCTCCTTCTGCCGGTTGCAGGGTGTCGTATACACCTACCCATTTTCCTTTGTCCCTCGTTATAGAGCCTCAGTTTCGCAGAAATTTTGAGTCGAATATTGTCCCAGGTCTATCCACAGGGTTATCAATCACTTTTTGATTTCTCGCTTTCCAAATTGGATAAACCACTCTAGAGGTCCTTTGGTATTTCTCTGAGATATTTCTTTGAGATTATAGTCGCAAAGACAAATGACACCAATGGTATACCAATTCTGCATTAAACCCAGAATCCGCATTGGAAGTCTATTGCAGCGATAACCCCCTTTAATATCAAGCACTTTCTCGATTTTTATTCTTGATGTATGAATATACACCATTAAATAAAAATCTGGCGAGAGCACCTGCTATCTTTGGGGTTTATACCAATTCATAACGAATCCCAATGCGGATTCTAGGTTAAATAGTTTATACTGCCTTATGCATTGGAAGTCTGTTTTGGGTAATGCGCTGCAGGATCTTGCATGCATAAAACCGTATGACAGAACAACTCGGTGAATTATAGGTTTTATTTGGTTCAGCTTACTTTTGCAGAATAAACGATGAAATTGAATCTCAAACCCCTCAACGAATGGTGGTTCGGAAGCAATCCACTAAAACTTATTAGCGGCCCATGCAGCGCCGAGTCGGAAGAGCAGTTGATGCATACCGCTACATTGCTAAAAGCTACTGGACGGGTTGATTTGTTGCGGGCCGGAATTTGGAAACCACGCACGAGACCCGGCGCTTTTCAAGGTGTTGGCGAAATCGGTTTGAGGTGGCTTAGTGAAGTAAAAAAGAATCTGGATATTCCTGTAACAACAGAAGTGGCGAATGCTGCGCACGTTGAATTGTGTTTGAAGTATGGTGTAGATGTGCTTTGGATTGGCGCTCGAACCACTGTAAATCCTTTTTCAGTTCAAGAGATTGCCGATTCTCTACGAGGAGTAGATATCCCTGTTATTATTAAGAATCCCCTCAACCCAGATCTAGAACTTTGGATTGGTGCAATAGAAAGATTGCATGAAGCGGGCATTGATAAAATCATTGCGATGCACCGAGGTTTCAGTTATTATGGCAAAGGTTTGTATCGAAATAAACCTATGTGGGAAATACCAATCGCATTAAAATCGCAGTTTCCCGAACTACCTGTGTTTTGCGATCCTAGTCATATTTGTGGTCGACGTGATATCCTCGAACAAGTGGCTCAAAAGGCGCTCGACCTCGGATTTTCAGGTCTTATGCTCGAAAGTCACCATAATCCCGATAGAGCGCTCAGTGATGCAAAGCAGCAAGTTACTCCGTCTGATTTGGTATCCATGCTCGACAGATTGAATGTTCGTTCGAATGATACTTTAGATCCAATTCTCACTAGCAACTTGGCATCGTTGAGAGCGGATATCGACAAGATAGATGAAGAGATAATTCAGTTGATTGCTCAGCGCATGCGCATAGCCGAGGGTATTGGCGATTACAAACGAGAACATAACATGACCATTTTTCAACTCGACCGTTACATGGAAATTCTCAAGACTCGCTCCGAGTTGGCCAAAGAACTTGGTATTTCAGAGGAATTCATTCGTAAGTATCTCGAGCAATTGCATAAAGAATCTATTCGAACGCAAACCAAAGTGATGAATTACAAATACTGATTCAATTTTTCAGAAGTTAAATAAGTACTTATACATCAATTATCGGATCTTGGTTTTGAACATAAACTTGTCGCCAATATATCCCTCTAGTTCATCTCCTGCTACTACCGGACCTACACCACTGGGAGTCCCTGTATAGATGAGATCGCCAATTTTCAGGGTCATAAATTTCGAGACAAATGCGATGATATCATCAATGGAAAAAATCATTTCAGAAGAATTTCCGTGCTGGACAATGTCCCCGTTTTTGCGCAAGCTGAATGTTATTTCTGGATTCTTTTCGAATGTGTCAAGTGAAATAAATTCGTCTGAGATGACTGCAGATCCATCAAATCCTTTTGCTTTTTCCCAGGGCAATCCTTTCGCCTTTAACTGAGATTGAACATCGCGGGCTGTAAAATCTATACCTAAACCTACGGAGGTGTAATATCGAGATGCGAATTTTTTGTCGATGTTTTTACCTAACTTTTCTATGCGGTAAATGAGTTCAACTTCATAATTTATATCGCTACTCCAATCGGGAATAAAGAATGGATTTCCTTTGGGAAGTATCGCTGAATCAGGTTTACAGAAAAAGATCGGCTCTGAAGGAACTTCGTTTTTCAATTCCTTGGCGTGTTCACTGTAATTCCTTCCTATACAAATGATTTTCATAAAAGATTTTTGTTTTTACCTCAACACAAATTCCATACTTACCCTACGGTCACTCTGACTTTCTGATTGAGAATCCATTTCTCCTAAATATCGAGTGATAAATCTTGATTCATCTAGACCACTTTGTCCCAAAAACCTCTTCACCGAGCGAGCCCTGTCTTGAGAGAGTATAAGATTTTTCATTTCGTCGCCTTGGTTGTCTGAATATCCCGTTAAAATAATATTCAATTGTGGGTTTCTGGCTAGAATATCTACAATTTCATTCAGGGCCAAAATACTCGCTGCATGGAACTGTGTGCTTCCCGATGCAAAAAAAACATTGACAATTTTGGGCAGATTGTTCGGGAACCCCGAAGTATTATTTAAAATTGGAGAATCGATGAGCGCATCACTTGAAACCACGGCTCCATCACCTTTAGAGTATCTCACAATATCAACAACCATTCCCTTGAGGTCGTCAATTTGAGATTGTAAATGGGTATTATTTTTTTCTTCAGATTCTCGCCACATAGCCAGTTGTTCCTCCCGAAAGTCGTTGAACTCCTCCCGCATAGCTTTCATTTCCGCATTGCTGAGTTGCATCATTTCCAGCATCTGTTGCATAAATACTTCACTTGTGTTTGATCCGATTGCACTTGTATTCACCAATGGCAAAGTACTTCTATCCTCAATGTTCATCAACTTCAATTCAGAATCATATTTTTCAGTACCTGCAATTGGAAGCATAGTCTCCGCATCATATTGAATCCAGTCCTGAAGTATATCATCAGATGTTCTTGAATCTGTAAAAGTTGTTTCTGTTTCGGCAAAGGCCACCAGATTTTCAGTGGAAAACAATTTGACTTCAGTTATGGCAAGGTCTTTTAAAGTTCTCAATTCCTTTTGGGTGTGCAAATAGGCAAGTTGACTCAATTTTGATTCATCTGTGGTGCTTTTTGCCCAAGCCATCTTGTACAAGTCTTGAGATTCGATATTCGCTATTTGATCATCTATTTTTTCAGAGAATCCATTGAAAGGACGTACTTCTTTAAAATCATAAAACTTTATAGCATTCGCTACAATTTCATTCATATCGCGCACCATTTGCTTGCGCGGTTTTTTGAGTTTGTAGCGATTTTTGTCCCGAACAATTCCATGATCTATATAAAAACTGAGAGAAGCACTGATTAATTCCTCTAATCTATCGAGTTCAGATTCTTCGATAGGCTCGTAATAATTGATGATTATTTTCTGTTCACTACTTTGGACCATGCGAAAGCCATCCACCCCTTTGCCGGTTGTATCTCCAACAAATTGGTTGATCACAGTGGTGTTCTGTGCAAACAAAGACACATGCCAAATGAAACACAGCACGATTGATGTCAAAGCTAGGTAGGCTTTCATGACTCGTTTCCAAAGGTAGATTCTGCAAGGACCTCAGAGGTTTGAATTGAAGTTATTTCAAGTGTGATTTATGAACAATGTTTAAACATTTTTGGAGTTTACATTTGCAGAATATAAAATGTCATTGAAATGAAAAAATGGATGTGGACTTTTTCAGCTTTGCTTGTTTTATCAAGTGGTTGCAAAAAGGAGGAAGAAAAGCCGACTGCGGTTGCACCTCGGGTATTCTTTCGTTTCGCTTTTGATCCGAATCAAGTGCGTTTAGATAGTTTCGGAAATGCAAGTGTTTTGCCTGCTAACCACGCGGCACAAAGTCCTCAGTTCAATGAGATGAGCGCTCATTATATAGAATTTACTCCTTCTATGTTTACCGGTTTGGGTGATGGTGAAATCTTGTATATGGCTCCGGAAACAGAGGCAGGTGGAGAAATGGCCATAGACTTCAATCAATCTATCAGAGCTGGAGAAGGCGAAGATTTTTTCTCAATACCCATTTCACAATTGGAACCGGGTACTTATGAATACATACGGGTGTCGCTTGCTTATCAGAATTACGATGTAGATTTTTTGGCGGAAGGTTTCGACTTAACTGGCTCTATCGCTAGTTTTATTGGATACAGAACCTACATCGAAGATTATGTGATCAATACCGAAAGCATAAATGTGAATGGCAACAAATCTCAGGGTTATTGGGGTTTTGAAACAGATGTTCCTTTTCTAGGAGTTCAAACGTTGGAAGGGCAAGCTCCGGAGGGCGCTACAACAGTACCTAACCCGATTTTTGCCTCTTCGCCTGTTCCCGCAGGCTCATGTGTGGTAACGGGAGAATTCGCTGAAGGACTTGTGATCCAAGGAAATGAAACCAAGGATATCTTCATCACTATTTCTTTGTCCACAAACAATAGTTTTGAATGGCTAGAAGTAGTTGCTGATGGGAAATTCGAGCCGGGAATAGGAGAAAATGTGGTAGACATGGGGATTCGCGGTTTAATTCCCTATGTAACTGTCGGTGAGTAATTACATCAATTCATCATCTCGGTGAATATTCTTTTTCACAACAATGCGACCGTTGAATATCCCGCTCACAAGGGAGAGAAATAAACTAAGAAGAAGGGCGTACCAGAAGTTGTGTACGTAAAAACCCGGCACTATTTCCCGTGCTATCAATATCATGCTTGCATTAATAACAAGTAGGAATAAACCTAAAGTGAATATCGTAGCGGGTAGTGTTAGCATGATCAATAGCGGTTTTACAAAAGCATTGAGCAAGGCTAATACGACGGCAGTGAGAATGGCGATCCATGATTTATCGAACCGCACACTGTCCATCAAATAATCAGCTATCAGCAGAGCAATCGACGATACCATGATCTGTAAGATGGTTCCGTTGGCATCCCACTTTATTGTTTTTCGGCTTTCTTGAAAGTTCATAGCGCAAAAGTAATGGCTTTGACAAATAAAGGCTCAAGGGAAGTTCAATCCAGAATCCGCATTGGGATTCGCTATGAAGTGCTAACCCCCGCAGATAGCAAGTGCTCTCGCCAGATTTTTATTTGATGGTGTATATTCATACATCAAGAATAAAAATCGAGAAAGTGCTTGATATTAATGGGGGTTGGCACTGCAATAGATTTCCAATGCGGATTCTGGGTTAAACTCGGATTTTGCCGATGTTTTAGCGATTCTTTCTATATTTTTATTCGTGAATAACTGCTTATTTCTTTCTATGTTAAATAGTGGGTTCTGGCCTAGTTTTGCAGTAGTTTTTGAATAAATACCTATGAAATTCTTTATTGATACAGCCAACCTCGATCAAATTCGTGAAGCCAAAGACCTTGGAGTTCTCGATGGAGTAACAACCAATCCAAGCCTCATGGCGAAAGAAGGAATTACTGGCACTGATCTCGTGATGAAACATTATATCGATATCTGCGAAATAGTAGGGGATGGCGATGTGAGCGCTGAGGTTATTGCAACTGATTTTAAAGGCATGATTAGCGAAGGTGAAGCACTTGCGGCCCTCCATCCAAATATTGTGGTTAAAGTACCTATGATTAAAGATGGGGTTAAGGCCCTGCGTTATTTCACAGATAAAGGTATTCGCACCAATTGCACCTTAGTGTTCAGCGCAGGTCAAGCATTGCTTGCAGCCAAAGCGGGTGCCTCCTATGTATCTCCTTTTGTAGGCCGACTTGATGATATATCAACGGACGGAATTCAACTTATTGAACAAATCAGGCTGATTTATGATAATTACGGATATGCCACCGAGATTCTTGCGGCTTCTGTTCGTCACCCTATGCACATTATTCAGTGTGCGGAAATTGGTGCTGATGTAATGACAGGACCTCTTTCGGTAATCCTCGCATTGTTGAAACATCCGCTAACGGACAATGGACTTGCGCAATTTTTGGCCGATCACGAGAAAGCTGCTTCTCTTGCCAAATAATTTTACTTTTTAAATGATCCTGAATATCCATCCCGACAATCCTGATAAAAGGAAGATGGAAATCGCTTTGGGTATTCTGAAGGATGGAGGTGTTATTGTTTTCCCGACAGATACAGTTTACAGTTTGGGATGCGATCTTTTAAATTCAAGTGGTATAGAGCGCATCGCAAGAATGAAAGGTTTGAAACCTGAAAAGGCCAATTTCTCTATTATTTGCAATGATCTATCACACATTTCGGAGTACAGTAAACCGATGGAGAATCATACGTTTAAAATGATGAAAAGTCTATTACCCGGACCTTTCACTTTTATTCTGGAAGCCAATCGAAACGTTCCAAGAATATTCTCGTCCAATCGAAAAACCATAGGTATCCGTGTTCCGGATAATAATATCACAAGGGAGTTGGTTCAAATGTTGGGTCGACCCATAGTGAGTACTTCTTTGCACAGTGAGGATACTTTATTGGAGTATCCAACCGATCCAGAAGATATTCACGAGCAATGGGGTAATCAAGTAGAGCTAGTTATTGACGGCGGTCCCGGAGGTTTAGAAGGATCCACAGTGTTGGATTGCACGGCTGGTGAGATGGTCGTTGTTCGTGAGGGTAAAGGCATGCAACTACTCAGCCTGTAACTACTAACTTTTCCGAATTTCTTTCCACGCATAAGGAATGTTTTGAATGATGTCGCTTGCAATGAGTCCATCAATCCCTAATTCTTGAGCAGCCATATCACCGGCCAACCCATGAAGATAAACACCCAGGATGGCGGCTATTTTTGCATCATAACCTTGAGCCAAAAGCGAACCGATGATGCCAGTAAGCACATCACCGCTGCCAGCCGTGGCCATTCCCGGATTGCCTGTTGAGTTAAAGAAAACATCTTCATCAGGGCATGCAACAGCAGTGTAAGCGCCTTTTAAAACAATAATTATTCCTAGCTCCGCAGACTTTTTTCGCTGTGTGATAAGTCTGTCAAAAGTGTTTTCATGTTTGCCAAAAAGTCGATCAAATTCACCAATATGCGGAGTAATTGTAGCGTTTTTAGGAAGTTTCGCAATGAGGTTCTTCTCGGCAATGAGGTTTAAGGCGTCCGCATCAAGAACCATCGGAATGGTAGGTTCTAAAAGCATTTTTCTGAGCATCAATGATGTCTGTGGTTCTGTCCCAATTCCCGGACCCATCGCCAAAGCGTCCATTTGAAGGTTTATTGAACTGCTCATTAGAAAATTTTCACCTTCATCTGTTTCGCACATTACTTCAGGAATGGAAGTCTGCATCACAGTTAATGTGCAACGCGGGATAAAGGCAGTAACCAATCCACAACCGGCTTTTTGGGCGGCTTTGGCCGATAATACTGCAGCCCCAGATTTACCAATACTGCCGGCTATCAATTGCAGATGACCTCGGCTATTTTTGAACGCGTGTTTCTCTATTGAGAACAATTGATTATGAATCCAATTTTGATCTGTGAACTGCCAATTGCATGTTGTTTCATTCTCGTAATTCTGCGCAAGCCCAATATCTAGAACAATGAGTTCACCGATGTATTTGTCATTCTCTCGAAAAAGAAATATTCGCTTTGGAGTTTGAAAGGTCAGTGTGATATCAGCTTCAACGATATCCCCAGATTGCGGACCTAATAGATCTATATCCATACCAGAGGGAACATCAATTGAGATAACAATATTCTTTGAGCTATTTATGCGTTGAATAAGACCGATAACAGTACCTTGAACCGGCCTGCTCAAACCGGTTCCGAACAAACAGTCAATAATTATGCAATCATCATCGGGATCAGACCAATCATCAATTTTTTCAATCCATGTGAAATCGGAATTCATGCCAATCAACTCTTCCAAATTGACTTTAAAGTCTGGGCTTCCTTTTTCTTGTGGACCGACCAAATAAATTTCAATCTTTAGACCTTGCCAGATGAGCATTCGGGCTATAGCCAGACCATCGCCACCATTGTTGCCGGTTCCGCAGATTACCCGAAAGGACGATTGGTGAAATTCCTGTAGGATGAATTCTGTGCAACGCGAAGCGGCTCGTTCCATAAGTTCATGAGAGGAAATATCTTCATCTTCCAGACTTGCGAGATCCCATTTTTGGATATGTTCACGATCAAATAGTTTCATACTCTCTCAAACTTTCGGCAAGATAGCGATCTAGATAGCCAATTGAAAAGGGATTCATGAATTTGGCATTGTCATTGGATCGACGTCTCAAAAACAATGGGTATTGAGTGGGCCGAGCAATAGGATGAACATTGATACGTTCAAATCATGCAAGGAAACCAGTGCGATACACCCCGCATGAAACTGTAATTTCACACCTTTTACAAGAACTCTAAACAGAGGAACATGTCCAGATACCTTCTTACCGCAACTTTCCTGTTATCCGGCCTTTTATTTTATGGCCAGAAGACCGCTACTTTCTACGATATCAATCGGCACTATTACGAAGCATTGGAGCTGTTCCAAAAGGAAAAGTATGTGGCAGCACAGGAGAAATTTGACCAATATATTTTGGCTGAGACCAATGCGAAGACTGAGCTGCGCGTAAATGCAGAGTACTATCGAGGAATATGCTCACTTTATTTGTTTCACAAGGATGCAGAATTCGATCTCGAGCGTTTTGTTCAAGAGCATCCAGATAGTCCTTGGGTTTGGCATGTGTATTACCAACTGGCTACGCACAACTACAGAAAGAAGAGCTATAAAAAGGCCCTCGAATGGTTTGAAAAGGTAGAAACCGAGGGGCTCACAACTGATCAAAAAACAGAATTCCATTACAAGAGAGGTTTTTCTTTTTTTGAAACTGGACAAATAGGATCAGCAAGGAAAGATTTTTACGAGGTAAAGGATATTCCCGGCGATTATCAAAATGCTTCGATCTACTATTACTCGCATATTTCCTACGAAGAAAAGAATTATCAAACAGCATTAGAAGGATTCAAAAAGCTAGAGACCGATGCTTCATTCGCTCCAATTATTCCGTATTATGTTACTCAGATTTTGTACAATCAGGGTAAATATGATGAGTTGCTCGTCTATGCGCCACCAGTGCTGGAAAAGGCGAAGGAGAACGCAACAAAACGCGCTCCCGAAATTGCACGTCTGATTGGCGACGCTTATTACAGAAAAGAAAAGTTCGCAGAAGCACTTCCATTTTTGTTGATGTATCATGAAGATACTGATAAGAAGGATAAATCTTCGGAAGATTTTTATCAGCTCGGATATACCTTTTATAGAACAACAGAATATGCCAAAGCTTTGGATGCATTTAGCAATTGCACTGCTGAAGGTGATTCATTGGACCAAATGGCAACATACAACATGGGTGATTGTTATTTGAAACTTGATCAAAAAACCTATGCACGAAATGCATTTAAGGAAGCATCGGATCTCAACTACAATTTGCAAATCAAAGAAGATGCACTTTTCAATTATGCCAAACTTGCCTTCGAACTTTCTTACAACCCTTTTCATGAAGCTATTACAGCCTTTGAAAACTATTTAGGGGAATATCCGAATTCGCCGAGAAAGGATGAGGCTTATGAGTTTTTACTAAACGTGTATATGAAGACACGCAATTATGAAGCCGCTTTAAAATCGTTGGATAAGATTGCCAACAAGGATGCTCGAACGAAGGAAGCTTATCAAATTGTGGCTTACAATAGGGGAGTTGAATTGTTTCAGACTGGAGCTTATGCTGAAAGCGAAAAATTTTTCGATAAAGTTTCCGTGTTTCCTCTTAATCCTCAGATTACCGCGGAAGCAATTTTTTGGAAAGCCGAAGTCGCATTTAAATTAAAGAACTACGGAAAGGCACATGATCACTACACAAATTTTACGAGTTTGCCTGGTTCGTATTCCAGTGAGTATTACGGAATGGGTCATTATGGAGATGGATATAGTTTTTTCAAACAAGGAATTGGAGTAGATGGTACCGATGCTCAAAGTATCAGTCTGAGAAATCAAAAATTTGTATCGGCCAATACAAGTTTCAGAAAATACGCTGATGGGCAAGGAGAAAAAGATGCTAAAAAACTAGGGGATGCATATATGCGTATTGGCGATTGCTACTACGCCACAAAGGAGTATGTGCAGGCCATAGCAAATTACGACAAGGGTATAGCTGCGGGCGACGCTCAAAAGGACTATGCGACTTATCAAAAGGCTATTTGTTATGGGCTAAACGATCAAAATGATAAGAAGGCATGGGTATTGAAAAATATGCTTTCTGAAATGCCAGGTTCAGAATACGCAGTAGAAGCAAAGTATGAGTTGGCAAAAACGTATATGGCAGAGGACAGGATAAATGAGGCCGAGGTGTATTACAAAGATGTCATCAACAACCATGCGAACACACCATTCAAAAAGCAAAGTTTGCTAGGCTTGTGTCTGATCTACACAATACAAGAGGATGTATCATCGGCGAAAGAAACATGGAACACGATGAAGGCGGCGTATCCAAATGATAAAGTATTGAAAGAAGCTTATACTGTATTAAAGACCTTACTCATTGATGATCCACAGTTTGTGAATGATGCGACAAATATTTCTGTACTCGATGTTCAAACATCGGATTTAGACGATGAGGTTTTCAAAAAGGCGGAGGGATATGCACTCACTGGAGATTGTACAAATGCCATTTCAAAACTAGAAGCATATCTAAAGCAATACAATCCGGCGATTCACAAAACAGAGGCGAACTATTATTTGTCTGAGTGCTACTGGACCAAAGGGGATAAGCAGAACGCTTTGCTCGCGTGCAACGAGGTCATAAAATCACCTGTTGGAGAGTACACTGTGCCTTGTCTTATCATGGCATCCACTATTCAATACAACAATAAAAATTATCGAGAGGCTTTAGATCTTTATATCAAACTCGAACAGATATCACCTACGGATAAATTAGAGGCTCAAATAGGGCAAATGAGATGCTACTATTTATTGGGCGAGTTGTCGGATGCAAAGACGTTTGCTGATCTGGTAATAAGCAATACCAATACACCTGAAGATATCCGACGTACGGCATATTTATGGAGAGGTAGAATTAGGATGGCAGAAGAGGATTACACTAGAGCCAATTCCGACTTTACAGAAGTTATGAAGAAAGGTGGAGTAATGGCTGCAGAAGCGAAATATCGTAAAGCAGATATCTTGAATCGTACAGGTCAATTTGCCAAATGCGAAACGGAATGTTTTGATCTCATTGAGGACTACTCTTCGTTTGATGAATGGAAATTCAAGACATTCCTTTTGCTTGCGGACAATTACATTTCAATGGAAGATTATTTCAACGCGCGAGCTACTATTGAAGCTATTTTAGAAAACGTAGATGAATCATGGGTTATCGATGAGGCGAATTCTAAATTGGATTATTTGGATGAGATTGAGAATGCCCAAGAAGGCAATCGAGGTGAGGAACCCATCGAAATTGATGTGAACAACGATTAATCCGAATTCTAAAGAACAGACTCAAAAGAACGACCCAATGAGAAATATTTTTTCAATCATATTTTTTGTGCTGATGTCTACATTCAGCATCGCTCAACGTCCTGAAGTAACTGACTCTCTCGAGTGGGATGTTACGGTTACGGGAAACAGGATCATAATGCTCAATGATGCAAATAAAATAGGAGTTTCACCGGACATTAGAGAGAATATTCTGGAAATCCCTCCAATTCAATATAGCATTATACCCACGAGAAAAAACGTCACTATTCCGTTAAAGCCAATTACTCCTGCAAAGGTGAATATAGACAACAAGCTACAGAAGTTATATCGAGGATATCTGAAAGCCGGATACGGTTTGTACTTCACTCCACTTGTCGATTTTTATTACACCGACGGTAGGAGCAAGAAGGGGACTTTTGGATTTGGATACAACCACCTTAGTTCGGCCGGAGGGGTGAGTGCTGATGACAGCATACCAGATCATTTTAGCGATAACAAAGCAGATCTCTGGGGTAAATGGTTTTTTAGTAAAAATGCATTGACGGCAGGAGTGAATTGGGAGAGAAATCTTTGGAATTTTTATGGCTTCGACCCTGAGATTTATTCAGGGGTTCAGGTAGATAGTATTACTCAACGTTTGAATACTTTCAGCGGTAGAATAGGTTTGGAAAGTTTTTTCAAAGATTCTACAGACATCAATTACGAAGGAGATCTCTCGGTTCGCAGCACGAAAGATTTATTTGATGGGGAAGAAACAAATGTGGATGTGAAGGTTCATGGAAGCAGATTTATGAATGCTGAGTTTATAGATGGATGGCTTGGCATCAACTACAATCAATTCATTAGCATGAGGCCTGATACAGTGCAGAACAAACTCGTAAAAAATGATTTCGATAATGCAATTGTAAGTGCTGTGGGAACAGCAACGTCTGAGATGGAGAATTTCAGACTCATTGTAGGAATGGGATTGTATAATGATGCACGGGGTGAACAACCTTTTCATTTCTATCCAATGGCCGATGCCAGATATATTATTGCTGACGGTTTGATTGTTCCTTTTGCAGGTATCAAGGGAGGACTCACGCCGGTTAATTATTATTCGCTAACCAGAGTGAATCCATTCATAGAAACTTTTTCGGAGTTGCGCAATCTCAACAATAAGTTGGAGGTCTACGGAGGAGTGAGCGGAGCATTGTCTAGTACCGCTAGTTTTGATTTGAGTGTGAATTACAATAAATACGTAGACTTCGCATACTTTGTAAACGACTCAGTTTTTTCTCCCGGCAATGCGTTTAAAGTCGTTTACGACAAATTGGATGTCCTTGATTTCAAGGGAACACTTACGTATCGTGCAGGGGAGAAGTGGAATGTGCAATTGACAGGGGATTATTATCAGTATACCACCTACGATGAAAGACAGGCTTGGCATCAACCAGATATAAAGTTTGGTTTTAACGGAGAATACAATTTGGATAACAAGTTCATCATCTCCTCTCAAATAGCTTATGTAGGTCGACGTTGGATTAAAACCAATGCACAACAGATTACAGAACATGCCGGAGAAGTGGAAGGTTTGGGTATTGCTCCAAATACAGCTCCTTTTATTTATAGGTTAGAAGGGTTCATGGATGCCAATTTGAAAGTGGAGTATCGATACAATAGAAGACTATCGGGTTGGGTTCAATTCAATAACATGTTGGCTACAAGATACCAGCGATTCAATGCATATCCTGTTCAGCGATTTAATGCTATGATGGGATTCACTTATGGGTTCTTTTGATAGTGGGAATCATCTTGAGTAGCTGTTATACCTATGTTACTTAATCCTCCAGTGCGCAGTGGAAGTCTGTTTTGGTTAATGCGCCGCAGGATTTTGCATGCATGAAATGGTAAATGTCGTGGTGATTTATGTTTAGTTCAATGTAGTGAAACGGTATTGGAGTACTACAGATACATAAACGATATAAACGTGGTAATATACTGATTTTACTTGATATTTCCAAGAAAAATCGTTTAAAACATACTGATTGAACGACTAATCAATACGCTGTATTACAGATAGTTAACCCATCTTTAGGTGAGTCCTGCTCACGCTTCCATTTGTTCATCTTTTGTTAACAAACGAAGGGTCTTCAAAATGCTTATTTTTTCCAATAAAGACGGGGGATTCACTACATTTGTGGGCCATTAAAAAGGGCTGATTTTTTCAGCCTTTTTTATTGATGGATTAACAAACAAATTAATTGAAAGTAAAGTGGAGGAAATAGTAACCCCTATGAGCGAAGATTCAAAAAAAGTACCAACCTATACCGCCGACAATATCCAAAGCCTCGAGGGTATGGAGCACGTGCGTATGCGTCCGGCGATGTACATTGGAGATATTGGGATGCGTGGTCTGCATCACTTGGTTTACGAAGTAGTCGATAATTCGATTGACGAAGCGATGGCAGGGTATTGCGATAACATATCGGTCATTATCAATGAAAACAACAGTGTTACAGTTGAGGACAACGGTAGAGGTATACCGGTAGACATGCACAAGAAGGAGGGAGTTTCTGCTCTTCAAGTGGTAATGACGAAGATTGGAGCAGGAGGAAAGTTCGATAAAGGCTCGTATAAAGTTTCTGGTGGATTGCACGGAGTGGGTGTGAGTTGTGTAAATGCGCTGTCTAGTCTTCTGAGAGTTGAAGTTCACCGTGAAGGTGTTATTTGGGAGCAAGAGTACTCAAAGGGTATTCCATTATTTCCCGTTCGCACAGCGGGTGAAACCAATAAGCGCGGAACTGTTGTAGTGTTCCAACCGGACACCTCAATTTTTGATGTTTCCGAATATCACTATGCGACGCTTGCGAATCGTCTTCGCGAATTATCATTTCTCAATAAAGGTATTACACTCACTTTATGCGACAAACGCGATATAGATGAAGAGGGAAATGCAAAATTTGAAACCTTCCTATCAGTTGACGGATTAGAAGAGTTCGTTAGATACCTGGATGAAACTCGTGCGCCGATTATTCAAAAGATCATTCACATGGAACGCACTGATGGAGAAATCCCCGTGGAAGTTGCCATGACATACAATGAATCATTTAATGAGAACATTCACAGTTATGTAAATAATATTAATACCACCGAAGGGGGTACACACTTGCAGGGTTTTAGAAGAGGCTTGACTAGCACATTGAAAACGTTTGCTGAGAAAAGCGGTCTTTTAGAAAAATTGAAAATCGAAATTAATGGTGACGACTTCCGTGAGGGTCTCACCGCAGTGGTTAGTGTTAAGGTTCAAGAACCACAATTTGAGGGGCAGACCAAAACCAAATTAGGAAACAAGGAGGCCGTAGCTCCTGTAAGCCAAGTGGTAAGCGAAATGCTCGAAGCCTATCTTGAAGAAAATCCTTCAGATGCTCGTTCCATCGTGAACAAAGTAATTTTGGCCGCACAAGCTCGCCACGCTGCGCGCAAAGCACGTGAGCTAGTTCAACGCAAAGGTGTGGGTACAGGCGGTGCATTGCCGGGTAAACTTGCCGACTGTTCTGAAAAAGATCCAGGCAAATCTGAGTTGTTCCTTGTCGAGGGTGACTCGGCAGGTGGTACAGCTAAGCAAGGTCGCGATCGACAGTTTCAAGCGATTCTTCCGCTACGAGGTAAAATCCTCAATGTGGAAAAGGCTATGCTACACAAAATATTGGAGAACGAAGAGATCAGGAATCTATATACCGCACTTGGCGTTTTTGTAGGAACTGAAGAGGATAGCAAAGCCCTTAACATATCGAAACTTCGCTACCATAAAATTGTCATCATGTGTGATGCTGATATTGATGGAAGTCACATCGAAACACTGATCCTTACTTTCTTTTTTAGGCACATGCGGGAACTGATCGAAAACGGATTCATATACATTGCAACTCCTCCATTATATCTGGTCAAAAAAGGTGGTAAAGCCGAGTACGCGTGGAATGAAGCTCAAAGAGATGTTTTAATCGAGCAAATGAAAGGAGCAGGACAAGAGAGCAGTGTAAATATCCAGCGCTATAAGGGTCTTGGAGAAATGAATGCCGATCAACTATGGGAAACAACTCTCAATCCAAATTTTAGGACACTCCGCAAAGTGACCATCGATAATGCTGCTGAATGTGATCATATTTTCTCGATGCTTATGGGCGACGAAGTTCCACCGCGTCGTGCGTTCATCGAAGCAAATGCGAAGTATGCGAAGATTGATGTCTAGGACAAATTGATACTTTGAAAAGGACCGCCGTTTGGCGGTCTTTTTTTTACCCCAGACCATTGTGTCCCCTGTCACCCTGACCCAAGCTCATTGTATTTCTGAACTCCCTTCTTTTCTACGTCACCCTCACCCAAGCTCCTTGTATTTCTGAGCTCCATTCTTTTCTACGTCACCCTCGCCCAAGCTCCTTGTATTTCTGAGCTCCCTTCTTTTCTGCGTCACCCTGACCCAAGCTCCTTGTATTTCTGAGCTCCATTCTTTTCTGCGTCACCCTGACCCAAGCTCCTTGTATTTCTGAGCTCCATTCTTTTTTACGTCACCCTGACCCTAGTCAGGGTCTCACACCCGGGCTCATCAAACATCTACATCCCACACATCTCTACCTCACCCAAGCTCCTTGTATTTCTGAGCTCCATTCTTTTCTACGTCACCCTGACCCTAGTCAGGGTCTCACACCCAGGCTCATTAAACATCTACATCCCACACATCTCTACGTCACCCTCACCCATTCTCCTTGTACTTCTGAGCTCCATTCTTTTCTATGTCACCCTCACCCATGCTCCTTGTATTTCTGAGTTCCATTTTTTTCTACGTCTCCCTGACCCTAGTCAGGGTCTCACACCCTGGCTCATCAAACATCTACATCCCACACATCTCTACCTCACCCTCACCCATGCTCCTTGTATTTCTAAGTTCCATTCTGTTTTCCGTCACCCTCACCCATGCTCCTTGTATTTCTGAGCTCCATTCTTTTCTGCGTCACCCTGACCCTAGTCAGGGTCTCACACCCACCAACCTCTCTGCGAATTTTGCGAGAATTTGGAAAACGACTTTGCACGAAATTAAGAACCAACATTTTTGCTCTCAAATAAAAATGTCAATGCACCCAAAAGAAGGATTCACATATATCATGAGTAATAAAGGACGCAATGTATTTTACACTAGCGTCACCGATTCCATTGGGCGGAGAAGTTTGGAACATTTCCTAGGGATTGGAGGTACATTCTAATCAAAGTACAAATGCAAGTATCTCGTTTATTACGAAAGATTTGATAGAATATTGGATGCGATTAAAAGAGAGAAGGAGATTAAAAACAGACCTCGTCAGTGGAAAATTGATCTCATTCATTCCGTCAATTCGAACATGAAAGATTTGGCTGAAGAATGGCGAAATACAGAAATGAAATGAAATAGGGTTTGGAGAATTCTCTCTTCTCAACCTTCCACAAATTCTCTCTCTTTCACACTAAGTACTTTTGTGTTTTTTTTAAGACTGCGAAGTACTATAAATAAAACAAATGAAAAGACGAGTAGATAAAGCCAAAATGGTGAAATCATATCCAACCAATTTGTAAATCCGAAGTGAACAAAATTCTTCATAATATCGAGCAAGGCAAAAGACAAAAAGATTGCGAAAAATCCATTGTATTCCCGTTTCATCACATTGCGCATAGAGAAATTCCAACCTGCACTTTTCCAGTTTTTAAATGAAGGCCAGAAAGCGGGTGTTTTGGCCGACCAATTGAGGTATTCCTGACCGAATTTCTTGCGCAGGAAAAACTCTTCCGCAAACATGATTCTCTCATAGTACAGCCAAAAAAGAAGAACACAAACTATAGTAAACCACCAACTTCCTACATACATAATTATACCAAGCCACATAAAAAAATTGCCTAAATACAATGGATGACGAACAGTGGAATAAATCCCCTTTGTATTCAACACCTCGGCTACTTGACCTTCTTTGGTATTTCTACCCGAAGTGCCTTTAGGGGTATATCCCACAGTTATTGCCCTGATCACTTGGCCTAGAAGTGCAACACTCAGACAAACCAAAGCCCAGTTCATTTCAAAGTACGGTTGATCTCTATCCAACTCATACAAAACAACGATAGCAGCCAATACATATAGAGCTATAGGTAAAAAACTTCTCCAACGAAATAGCCAATTACCAGATTTATCGAATTCTTCAATTAATGCCATGTCGCAAATATGAGGTTTTATAGCTTATTGCGCAAAAGATGCTAGTGAAGGGTGTGTGCATTTGGATACAAGAGGAAAAATAGCTTGGAATATTGAAGCAACCCTTAAATATACTTATGGAAATGCACGCCAAGGGTCTCTGGGTTTAGGCCAAAAAACCGAAACTCAAGGCAACGGGTCTTCTTTCTGAAGTGGAATAAACCAACTTGCCAAGCCGAGGTATTCATAGTTCTTATTCCCCATTTTGAATTGGAAAACAGAACCTATAAAATAGTTTTTTCGGGTGATCATATTATCGGCCATTTTTCTCATCATGTCTTTCGCCTCTTCAGTGAGCTGAGTTTCTCCGTCAAAGGGATGATCTGAAACCCATTTTTTTTCTGCGGCCTCTATAAATTGATCTTTGGATGGATTGAAAATGGCAAGAACTATCATCAGTCCAATGCTAAGAGCGATAGCTACTTTAAAAGCGAGTCCGAAAACTTTCATTACTTGTCCTGGTTAAGAATGTCAAATGTAAGCAATGCACTCAAAGCAGCAGTCTCAGTTCTTAATCTTGATTCCCCAAGACTTACTGAAACAAAGCCAGCTGATTCAGCCTTGTCTATTTCATCAGAATTAAAATCACCTTCCGGACCTATTAGTATGAGGCTGTCTTTCTTGATTTCAATGGCTTTCCGAAGCAAAGTCCGCTTTCTTTCTGATCTACAATGGGCCATGTAGTTTTGGGTGACCATAGAATTTTTGATCATTTCGTCAAACGACAACAATTCTGAAATCTCGGGCATATAAACTCTGTGGCTTTGCTTAATTGCAGAGATTGTAATTCTTTGCAATCTGGCTCCATTGACTCTCGGTTTCTCACTATTCGATGAGGTAAAAAGAATGATTTTTCCGACGCCTAGTTCTGTAGCTTTTTCCACAAACCATTCAAGTCGTTCTTGGTTTTTTGTAGGCGCAACGGCAATAGAACATTCAAACGATTTTTTTGTTATGTGTACACACGAATTCACTTCAGCACGAAGTGATTTTTTATCTGAAAGGATCACCGCTTCTGCCAAATATCCTTTTCCATCAGTCACTTGAATCGTGCTTCCAACGGGCATACGAAAGACTTTCAAATGTCTCGATTCTTCTTCGTTGAATTCTATTTGGGACCCGGTTTGCAGATCAGGATGATAAAACAGATTATTCATCACGATAAATTCTTAAGCCTGATTGGTTTTTGTCAACAACAGAAAATCAGCCAAAACGATTGCACACATGGCTTCAACAATTGGAACCGCTCTGGGAACTACACAAGGGTCATGCCTTCCTTCAATTCCTATCTGTGTTACCTCGCCGGATGCAGTGAGGGCACTTTGAAGAGAAGAGATACTGCTGGTAGGTTTAAAGGCGATACGAAAGACAAGGTCCTGTCCATTGCTAATGCCGCCAGAAACGCCTCCTGCATGATTAGAAGTTAGTTTTCCATCATCGGACCATTGATCGTTCATTTCCGTTCCTTTCATTGCTGCCGATGCAAATCCTTCTCCCATTTCAAAGCCCTTAACGGCATTTATACTCATCATAGCATGAGCCAAAACAGCTGGTAATTTATCGAAGACAGGTTCTCCAAGTCCAACCGAAAGACCAGAAGCTATGCATGTAATAATACCACCTAGTGAATTTTTTTGAGCACGAGTTTCTTCTATAAGACCAATCATTTTTTGTGCTAGAGTAGGATCGGGGCAACGAACAACATTCGTTTCCGAAAGAGACAGATCATACAGATTATAATTTCGATCTAGATGAATATCATGAATGTCACTTACAAATGCATGAATTTTAATCTGAGATGTTTTATTCAAGAACATTTTTGCAATGGCTCCAGCGGCTACTCTTGCCGAAGTTTCTCTGGCCGACGCTCGACCTCCGCCTCGATGGTCGCGAGTACCGAATTTTTCATTCCAGGTATGATCAGCATGGCCGGGTCTGAAAACATCTTTATACTTTTCGTAGTCGACTGATTTTTGATCTTTATTTTGAATGGTAAATCCAATGGGAGTTCCTGTCGTTTTTCCTTCGAATATTCCGCTTAAAATTTGAACGATGTCATCTTCATTTCGAGGACTTACGATTTGACTTTGACCAGGGCGACGTCTTTGCATTTCTCGAATCAGAAGTACTTCATCAAATTCGATTCCGGCGGGACAACCATCTACCACACCGCCAATAGCCGCTCCATGCGATTCTCCGAATGTGGTGATCCTAAAAAGTTGACCAAACGTGTTACCTGCCATGTTCTCTGTGAATTGCCCGCAAATTATACCAATTCTGCTTGTAAAATAGTTCAAACTATTTTAAACGCTTGAAGTGGTAAATACCGATAGAGTAGCTGTTATAGGCCAATGAAGTGAAACGGTATTGGACTATTACAGATACCTGAGCGGTATTATACCAATTCTGCTTGTAAAATAGTTCAAACTATTTTAAACGCTTGAAGTGGTAAATACCGATAGAGTAGCTGTTATAGGCCAATGAAGTGAAACGGTATTGGACTATTACAGATACCTGAGCGGTATTATACCAATTCTGCTTGTAAAATAGTTCAAACTATTTTAAACGCTTGAAGTGGTAAATACCGATAGAGTAGCTGTTATAGGCCAATGAAGTGAAACGGTATTGGACTATTACAGATACCTAAGCGGGATACCTAAACGGTATTACAACAGATACCTTCAATTTGGGGAGTGACAAAATGGGTTTTTTCGATTGAAAAATAGATTCGAAAGGTGAGAAACGAACTTTCTTGTATACTTGTTCGCCTTAATCAACCACAAAAAAAGACAGCTTATGAGTAATTTATGGAAAAGAAAACCGCTTGGTGCTTTATTGAGAGAAGCAGCCGGAGAATCGGGAGGACTGAAACGAACCTTGGGTCCAACATCTCTGGTAGCCTTAGGAATAGGAGCCATTATCGGCGCTGGTCTTTTTTCAATTACAGGGGGTGCAGCAGCAAATAATGCGGGACCGGCTGTAACGATCTCTTTTATAATAGCAGCTTTAGGATGTGGTTTTGCTGGTCTGTGTTACGCAGAATTTGCATCCATGATTCCTGTAGCCGGAAGTGCATATACATATAGTTATGCCACTATGGGTGAATTTATGGCATGGATAATTGGATGGGACTTGGTATTGGAATATGCTGTGGGTGCCGCAACGGTATCTATCTCTTGGTCGCGATATCTTGTCAAATTCCTCGAGTATTACGATGTGCATCTATCGCCGAAAATGACCATGTCGCCTTTCGACTCCGTGACAACTCAAACAGGAGAAGTAATTCATGGAATGGTAAATCTACCTGCCGTGTTTATTGTTGTGTTGATGTCGCTTGTGTTAATACGCGGAACCAAAGAGTCGGCATTCGTAAATGGATTTATCGTGACTCTGAAAGTAGCGGTAGTACTTATATTTATTGGATTGGGTTGGAGTTATATTGATACAGCCAATTACACACCTTACATTCCTGAAAATACCGGAGAGTGGGGATCATTTGGCTGGAGTGGGGTATTGCGAGCTGCGGGTATCATCTTTTTTGCGTACATAGGATTTGATGCCGTATCAACGGCTGCCCAAGAGGCGAAGAATCCAAAGCGAGACATGCCGATTGGAATTCTGGTTTCTTTGGCGATTTGTACCGTGCTGTATTTATTGTTCGCTCACGTGATGACCGGTGTTACACATTACACTTCGTTCGCCGGGCAAGATGGAATAGCTCCTGTAGCCGTTGCCATCGAACACATGGGTATATTGGGGGCTGATGGTGTAATAACTCCCGATTACCCTTGGCTCAATAAAGCGATAATTATAGCTATTCTTGCTGGTTACGCTTCGGTAATTATGGTAATGCTTCTTGGTCAAAGCAGGGTATTCTTCTCTATGTCGAAGGATGGTTTGATTCCACCAGTATTTAGTAAAATTCATAAGAATTTTAGTACACCTGCAAAAAGCAACCTCTTGTTCATGTTGTTTGTGAGTTTGTTTGCCGCATTTGTTCCAGGTAGAGTTGTTGGCGAAATGACAAGTATCGGAACTCTCTTCGCATTTATATTGGTTTGCCTTGGTGTATTGGTGATGCGTTATCAAATGCCGAATGCACCTCGCGGGTTTAGAACACCATTCGTTCCTTGGGTGCCTATTTTAGGGATAGTAGCTTGTTTGGCAATGATGGTTTCATTGCCAGGTGACACTTGGCTTCGACTTCTTTTGTGGCTTGCTTTGGGCTTTGTGATATACTTCGCTTATGGCATAAAGAATAGTAAACTACAAAAAGGTGAGGACGATCACCACGACGAAGAACAGCGATCATATGGTAAAAAGTAGTGTTTGAGCACTTATTTAAAACCGGTCGAAAGGCCGGTTTTTTTTATCCCGAATTTTAAGATATGCTTCTTCATCGAATCGCCGTTGGAAGAGATAAAGTACTTTAGATAATGTTATACCAATTCTGCTAGCTAAATAGTCTAAACTATTTTATAAGCATGAAGTGGTAAATACCTTCAAAGTAGCTGTTAAAGGCCAACGGAGTGAAAAGGAATTGGACTATTACAGATACATAAACGGCATTAATTGGCAGGGACTTGCATAAAATAAGTAGCCCCGATCGTTATCGGGGCTATCTTCTTGCTTAACCTTAATTAACCTTAACTACTCTTGTGAGAGAAGTCTTAATGCGATTGTTTTATTTAACCAAATGAAACATTCTACATGGTCTTTAACGGGAGCGATTCTTTGGAGGTTTCACTTTTTTTGAAAAAAGTCAAAATATTTTTAGTTTTTGAGGAAGGACAGGGGGTGTAGGGGGAAATTTTTTGGAATGCGAATATTCCGAGAGGGTTTTTCAGTGAATTTGCCTATTATTTCGAATCTCTGATCGGGCATTGTGCTGCGGAAAGAATATTCCTACATTTTTATAATCTTTTGCGATTGCAAAATTTTCTCATTTTCCCTCAACACCACGATGCACTCTCCTGCAGCATACCTTCCATCTCCCAAATATAAGTCATGTCCGATTCAGTTGGTGCGAACCCATCTACCAATCTGCCCGTAATATCATAGAGACTAAACTCCAGTTTTTCTAAGTTCATATCAGTGCCATCGAAATAGATGTAGAAGGATTGCTCCACAGGATTTGGGCCATAGAGGAAGTAATCCGGTTTGGGAATATCTACAATGTTAGGAGGAGAGCAATCCGGGGGAGTGCAAAAATCGTCGCATCCCGGAACTAAGCAGCCGCATCCATCCACTTTTAATATCCAAACTTGTTGACGGGGCAGTTCGAGGCTTGGGTTGTCCTGCCAATTATCGGTAGCTTCACCCACCATGATGTATCCACCATCGCGTGTGGCCTTAAGGTCATACATCTCATGGTAGTCGTATGGGCTATTTACATAGAGGTACTTGCGGTGCCAAAGGAGAGTACCTAGGCTGTCGTATTTCGCTATTATAAGATTGGTATTGTTGTCGTAAGCTAAAGAATCCGGAGGTTCGAGAGGTTCCCAATTGCGGCCGGTACACACGTATCCCCCATCGCAGCTCTTGGTGATACAAGTGAAGCCATCATAATAGTCGAGTTCCAATTCACTATTCCACCATACCAATTCTCCATCAAAATTCAGCTTATAAATCAACTCATTGGAACCATTAACCGGATTTTCCATGTCATCCAGAGTGTTAACACAAACAAAGCCATCAGCGTGAATTACCATTTCCTCGGGATGGCTTGCATTAAACTCTTCGATGTCATCCTTCTGCCACACCAGGTTCCCTTGGGTGTCTAATTTTAGAAACCGCTCGATTGCCCAATTTCCATTTTCAAGAATTTGTGTGGCTCCTGCCACAATCACGCCATCATCCACTGCGCCTAGTGTATAGCAGAGATCCGCATCTTGCCATACATCTTCCACATCCACACCAAAGGAATAATGCCATAGCAAATTACCATCTGAATCGGTTTTGAGAATGATAAAATCATTTCCGGTTTGTTCAGCAGTTGTTTGACAAGCAAAGTAAATACCTATACTATCTGAACTCATGTAGTAGGGTCGTAGCCAAGCCGCCTGAAAGGTTTCAAGGCCATACCATAGAGGAGACTTGAACGACTTTGTTTTTAATGTATCTCCATTGAGGTCATACCAAATCAATGCAATTTTTACTGTGTCTGAATCAGACGTTCGATAGCCTGCTAAAATTGAATTACCATCATTCGAAATAGTGTTGCAGTCATGAACACTCCTATAGGAACGTTGGAATGAACCATATTTTTGGAATATAGTAACTCACCGGAAGGGCTTAACGAGCAAATTAATGCGTCATAGTGGAATCCATCTTCCTTATCAGGGATAACACCCCCAATCCTATATCCTATGTCAATTTCCCATACATTGCTTAATACAGTTACAGTCTCTTCATGAAATCTTAAAGAGAAAGTTTGGGAATAGACATTCGACACCCCGAATACAGATAATAAGATGAATACTACATATTTGAATAATTGACTAATGAATGATTTAAAATTTTCCGGATAAACGGCGGTGAGGATCAATGGTAAACAATTAATAATAAATGTGATACTGCCTATTTGCTATACCAATTTCGGTATTTCTTAATTTGTTTTGTTTCACCCATTGAGCGTATTCGGAAGTTGTTCTGAATTTTTTTGACCCCATCAGGGATTGGTCAAAAAAATTTCGGTAACAACTTCACGGTTGGTTTTCTAAAATCTCTTTTTTCATGCCGCCTTTTGATACAACACAATTGGTTTTTTGCCTTCTATGCCTTGATGTCTTCTACTACTATACTTGGTCACAAATCTGGCAACCCCTTGATATAATCCAACTCCATTATCGACTGGATGAAGATAAATATATTTCTGCTTGAGCGTTCTGAACCATCTTTCGATGAATGTATTGTCAGTAGCTCGGCCTTTTCCATTCATACTCACCCGAATGTCATTCTCCGAAAGAAAGCTCAACCAATGCTCGCATGTGTATTGACTTCCCTGATCAGAGTTAACAATCTCCGGCTCGCCATGACGCTCAATAGCAGCCTTCAAGACTTCAGTCTGGGTCTCCTTTTCCAGGCTATCAGATATCTGCCAACCTACAATGAATCTGCTGTAAACATCAATGATTGCCGTCAAATACATGAAGCCCTTTTTCATTGGTATGTAAGTGATATCAATAGGCCAAACCTGATTACGCTTCTCGATTTTCATACCACGTAATAAATAGGATCTGATGTACTTCACCTTTCCTCTTCGACTCAGATTCCGCTTTGGAGAAATTGCTTCAATACCCATCTTCCGCAATAGGCGCCGAATTTTTGTCGGACCATATTTCATCTCATGATCCAGAAGCTCATGCATCATACCTAGCACGCCTAATGTAGGATATTCAATAAACAATTCATCCATCTTGCGCATGAGATTCAGATTTTCTTCTGACTCTCCTTTATGCTTGAAGTATAAATTGCTCCTATTGATCTCTAGAAGTTCTGTCTGCCTAAGAATACTCAACTCGTGGCCTTTCTTAGTCAATTTCAGACGTTCGCTCATAGTGAGGCTTTGCGTAAGCTTTTTTTAAAAAAGTCGTTCTCTACTTTCAACTGACCTATTTGCTGAAAAAGATTGTCCGTTGATTCTGTTGGCTCTGATTCAGACTTTTCCTCTCCAAAAGCAGCCGCCGCGTTTTCAATAAACTCGCGCTTTTCAGGTGGTAATCTGATTAGGATGCACTTCAAACTTCTTGGACAATTCTGTAATTGTCTGTTGTTCATTCAAGGCTTCTATTGCGAGGTTAGCCTTGAATTTTGCTGTGAATTTTCTTCTTGTTCTTTTCATTGCCATCGATTTTATTTTTCAAACTTAACCGATGGTCTAGAATTGTGGCAGTATTACAGATATTGGGGAGTGAATGTCTTTTATGATGGATGAGATTTGAATAATTCTAACGGTTTATTATGACGATTTTTTCCACGCGTCAACTTACATCACCTCCACCAACTCCTCCTCCTCAATGGGCTTTCTGAATACAATCTGATGGTCGAATACATCGAGCACGAGTTTTTCATCCTTGTCGATTTGACCTCGAAGCATGTACTTCGATAATTCGTTCATCACTTCTTTTTGTATAACACGTTTTACCGGACGGGCACCGAACTGTGGATCATATCCTTTTTCTGCCAGATAATTCAGAGCATCCGGTGTTATAACAAATTCGAATCCGGCTTTTCCAAGTCTCTCACCCAAGATGCGCAATTGTAGTTTAACAATGTTGTGAATCTCTTTTTTGTTGAGAGGAGTGAACATAATGACTTCATCTACCCTGTTCAAAAATTCGGGTCTTAGGGTGGTCTTCAACAAGGCTAGAACTTCTTCCTTTGTTTCTTCAAAAAGTTCTGGGTCATCAGGATCCTTAGCGCGATCATATCGTTCTTGTATGATCTGTGATCCAAGATTACTTGTCATAATGATGATAGTGTTTTTAAAGTTCACCAACCTACCTTTTGCATCCGTAAGACGTCCGTCATCCAACACTTGAAGCAAAATATTGAAAACATCTGGATGGGCTTTTTCAATTTCATCGAGCAGAATTACACTGTATGGTTTTCTGCGAACGGCTTCGGTCAATTGACCGCCTTCATCGTATCCGACATATCCAGGAGGCGCTCCTACCAATCGACTCACACTATGGCGTTCTTGATATTCGCTCATATCAATGCGAGTCATGGCATTTTCATCGTTGAATAAGAAGGAACAAAGTGTTTTTGCCAATTCCGTTTTCCCCACTCCCGTGGTTCCCAAAAAGATAAATGATCCAATGGGTTTTTTCTCATCCGCTAAGCCCGCTCTGCTTCTTCTTACAGCATCGGCCACTGCCATTATAGCTTCGTGCTGACCAACCACTCTCTTTGACAACTCGTCTTCGAGGCGAAGAAGTTTTGATCTCTCACTTTCTACCAAGTTCTGCACAGGAATACCTGTCCACCGCGAAACAACATCTGCAATTTCTTCCGGATCCACTTCTTCTTTCAGCATCTTGCTGTTTATCTGAAGTTCTTGGAGTTTCACCTTATTGGACTCAATAAGAATTTCCTGTTCTTTTATTCTACCATATCTAATTTCGGCTACTAGACCATAGTTTCCCTCCCTTTCTGCTTGTTCTGCTTGGAGTTTTAGGTTTTCAACTTCGGATTTTGCGGCCTGAATTTTTTCTACAACATCCTTTTCCGACTGCCACTTGGCACTCAAGTTGTTTCGATCTTCACTCAATTCTGAAATCGACTTATTAAGCTCTTCAAGTTTTGTAGTATTGTTTTCTCGCTTTATGGCTTCTCGTTCGATTTCAAGTTGCATAATTTTCCTTTCAATCTCGTCGAGTTCTTGTGGCTTGGAATTGATTTCCATTCTCAACTTAGAAGCTGCCTCATCAATTAAATCTATTGCTTTATCTGGAAGAAAGCGATCCGTAATATATCGCTGAGAGAGTTCTACCGCTGCAATGATCGCATCGTCTTTGATTTGCACTTTGTGGTGGTTCTCATATTTTTCCTTTAGTCCGCGAAGTATTGAGATAGCTGCTTCTCTATCTGGTTCTTCGATCATTACTTTCTGAAAGCGACGTTCGAGGGCTTTGTCTTTTTCAAAATATTTTTGATATTCGCTGAGAGTGGTTGCACCTATGGCCCTTAGCTCTCCGCGCGCTAAAGCAGGTTTAAGAATGTTGGCGGCATCCATGGCACCTTCGCCTCCACCTGCACCTACTAATGTATGTATTTCATCAATGAAAAGAATGATCTCTCCATTACTTTTTTGAACTTCATTGACAACAGATTTCAATCTCTCTTCAAATTCGCCTTTAAATTTTGCCCCGGCAATCAAAGACGCCATGTCGAGCGAATAAACTTGCTTTGATTTAAGGTTCTCGGGTACGTCTCCGTTTATAATCCGGTGAGCAATACCTTCCGCAATGGCTGTTTTTCCTGTACCGGGCTCACCTATTAAGATTGGATTGTTTTTGGTTCTGCGAGAAAGAATCTGCATTACCCGGCGTATTTCTTCATCGCGACCAATTACGGGATCGAGTTTTCCATCTCTGGCGAGTTTGTTCAGATTTTTAGCATACTTCTCGAGCGAGTTGTATGTCTCTTCTTGACTGTGTGAGGTTACTCGTTCTCCTTTACGGAGTTCTTCAATCGCTTTTTTCAGGTCCTTGGATGTCACACCGGCATCACGAAGTATTTGCGAAGTTTTATCCTTTCCGTCTAGCATTGCGAGCAATAAATGTTCAATAGAAACATATTCATCATTGAATTGCTTCAATAAATTCATTGCTCTATTAATGGTATTGTTGGCTTCGGATGAAATTGATATTTGAGCACCACTTACTTTAGGAAAAGACTCTAATTGCCTTGTCAAAACCTGTTTAAGGACAGGTAAATTGACATTGAGTTTTTTGAGCAAGAACGGAGTTACATTTTCATCTACTTCAAAGATTGCTGAGAGAATGTGGGCATTTTCGATAAACTGATGCCCGGCTTCTAAAGCTATTTGTTGAGCTTTTTGAATCGATTCTTGCGACTTGAGAGTGAATTTTGATAGATTCATTTTTAATTCTTTGGATGGGAGTACTCAATTTCCTTGCCCTCAATGGGATTGGGTTTTTAATCTGTAATCTTGTCACATCTACCTCTACATTTGTCCCGTTTCGTCAGGTGGAAGTGAGTTTTCACGACAAAATAGCACAAATGATTAGTGCAGTATTGGAATCTAAATGAGAGCTTCCATCTAGAGTACTTTCATAAAGGGAAAAGTTAGGGAATTATATCAAATTGAATGACCAATTGAATAGAATATTTTTAATCGGATACATGGGTAGTGGCAAGAGCACTGTTGGTCGCATGGTCTCTGAAGTTTTGAATATTTCTTTTGTGGATTTGGATGAAATGATCGCTGTATATGCCGAAAGTTCAATTGAAGAGATATTTCGGGAATACGGGGAAATACGTTTTAGAGAGCTAGAGCAAAAGTGTTTGGAGAAGGTTATAGAAGAATCAGAATTCTGCGTAATAGCCACCGGAGGCGGTACTCCCTGTTTTTATCAAAATATGGAGTTCATGAAGAACAACGGACTGGTAGTTTATCTCAGACATTCTGTTTTATCTCTTATTCGAGGCATTGATCAATCGGCCACCGTTCGACCTTTATTGTCGAGCGTGGATGTGGAACAAAGAGTCTCCTTTGTAGAGAAGCACCTGTGCGAAAGGGAAGAGTTTTATTCAGGTGCAGATGTAATCCTCGAAACTGAAAACAAAACGATTTCTGAAATAGTTGAAGAGATAGTTGAAGTTTATTCTACCAAAAATAGGGCTGGGCTGTAAGTGGAGTTCTGCATTTTCAAAATGTAGAAACCGGCTCTCAAATCAGAAATATCCATTTCCAGAAAGGTTCCTGAGAAGTATCCTTGATGTATCAATCTTCCACTGGCATCTGTAATAGTCCATGTCGATTGTATTCCTTCAGGTATTTCCACAATGAGCATATCCTTCGCAGGCACTGGGTATACTTTAAGAGGTTTGGTGGTCATTTCGCTTATACTTACAAGGCTAGTGTCGCTAGAATAAAAACTGACTCCTCCGCCAATCTGACCAAGAAACATATCCAGTATATCGTCACCATTGAAGTCTACCAAGTATGGAGCACTGAAATCACCTTCGTTTATATCGAGGTAAGAGGAAGTGACCAAAGTGAAGTCGTTCAGTTCGTTTCCTTCGATATCGGAATAGTGATTTATCACCCCGGTTTCTGTTCCAAGTAGTAACACAAGTTCATCTTCTTCATTGCGAAAAAATTGGGGAACACTATAACCATTAATCCCTAAGTAATTTGAAGCAACGACATTTCCCATTGTGTCTACCACAAGATCAAAAGACCAATTTGTTGCGTCGCCATTGTTAATGTAGTAATTGATATTTCCGTTCTTTTCACCTACTACAAGATCTAATACACCGTCTCCTGAAATATCAATCAGTTGTGGAGTGGCATCTTGACCCACATCTATTCCCAAATCCATAGAATCATTCATAGGACTTTCTTCGAGAACAAAATTGACGGGTTGTCCTGCTGGAGCTTGATTTCTGAAGAAGTGCAGGAATCCGGTTTGCTCACCCATAATCATATCGATATCTCCATCTCCATCTATATCTCCAAATGCAGGATAGGGTATATCCCATCCAAATTCAGGGATGTTCAAATAATTATCGTCGAATAATGTCAAAGCTGGATTTATTGTATTACCGGTATTCAAGTACAGCGATATTTTCGAAGTTTGAATGTCGTCGGTAGTGAAATATGATCTATTGCTAATCATCAAATCCGGCAAGCCATCGTTGTTTGCATCCACTACAGTTGGAAATGAACTGGTGCCAAGATCTATCATGGTTTTTTGAAGAAAGTTCGTCTCTACAAATTCGAAAATTGGGAGATCGTTCAAACCTTGATTTAGATACAACCAAAGACTTTGACGATCTTCTGCATCAGATGTTGCATTTGGACTTACAAGCAGATCTTTTATTCCATCTCCATTTACATCTTCATAAAAAGCCCCGGGAAATAAATTCAACTCTGCTGCGAGTGTGTTTTGAAATGTGGCAGGAAAATCGAAGTGGGCAATGACAGCACTATCAAGGGCTTCGCTAGAAGCTTCCATTTGAATAGATGAGAGGTAAGATTCTGTGACATCGCCAATGATCAAGTCTTTTATTCCGTTTTGATCAAGGTCTACACTGAGTATGGTACCACCCGTGTGTCTTTGTGGGCTTTCATATCCTCTATATGGGTCTATTACGTTGAAGTCGCATAAGAAATCTGATCCGTATGCAATGGAGGCACTTTCCGAGCTTTCGTTTAGCATTCCATAACATCGATTGCCACAGTCGTATATTAATGAATCACAATTGTCGATGTCAGTTCCAAGGCTGCGGTAGAAGTAAAGTGTTGTAGACAGTTCGGTCCATGTAATGATGTCCAAATCTCCATCATCGTCAAAATCGACAAAGGAAGGAAGATCGGGACCAATTGTATAAACAGGAGCTGTAAATGGTGAGCCACTCAGATTGTATGAGCTTGTTATGAGATTGGTTCGCAGGCTAAACTCAAGGTTTGTGCCGTCTGAAGTATTTTCATATACCCTCGTACCGCTTGAGTTGTTGGTAAAAAGATCTTTTTTTCCATCGCAATTGAAGTCGCGCAAAAAGCACCAATTGCGCGTTTGATTTGGAAATGCGGAGTTGTATTCGTAGTGGTGATCGAAGAGCATGTCTCCGGGTTCTTCGCCAACATTAAGGAATACCAATTTTCTTCGGGCAATGCGATCAAATAGAAACAAGTCTTCTTTACCGTCGAGATTGAAGTCCATACTAGATACTTGAACAGAATTGAAACCACCTGCCCAAGGGTTCGAGAGGGCTTGGCCATCGTGGAACACAGAGATCTCCTCACTTCTTGTTAAAGCTGTTTGAGCACTTGAAAAATTGTAATGGATAAATCCGAGTTGAAGAATTAGTATGGGCAATATTCGAGTCATTTTGGCTTTATTTGAAGGGCGAACATGAGATACAACGAAAGTACAACTCAAGTGATATATTCCCCACATTGAAACGTTAGAAGAGAGTTTTACAAAGGCACTTATAAAAGCTCTCGTGGGAATTAGGTACTTTTGCAAACGGTCAAATATCGTAATCAAAAAATGAACTTGAACAACTGGATTATAGTAATCGCGATGACACTTATCATCCTATCTTCTTTGATTTTATTGATTGTTTGGAGAACTAAACAACTTCAAAAATTGAAAATTATGGAATGGCAATGGATGCTAAAGTTGGACAACAACAAGGCAATTGCCAATTTGCGAGTATCTGCTTGTGAAAGGTTGGTTATAATGTTGGAGAGAATTCATCCGGACAGCCTTGTATTGCGTCAAAACATTGCCACTTCCAATGCTACTATGCTTCAGATGGAGTTGATAAAGGGAATACGGGAGGAATACGAACACAACGTTTCGCTTCAACTTTATGTAAGTGATGAGTGCTGGCAATACGTCCGTTTTGCGAAGGACGAGATGTTGGAAGTGATTAAAATTTCGTACACAAAAGTAAGGCCTGAGAATACAGCTATGGACTTAAGTAGAGAGATATTTAAGTTGAGCGCGACCCTTCAATCTGATCCTGTGAAGTCGGCCATAGCCAAGGTCAAAAGGGAAATTACAAGTTCCGTGTAAAGGTGTTTTTCGGCACGAAGCGGTTTACTTTTTTCTGTCTCCTGGTTTGAGAGAAGTTGGAAATCCAATGACACCTCTTAATTCGGATATTTTGCCCACGTCGCAGATAACTTCGTAAGTGCCGAGATCTACATTTTCAATTGTCCTTTTGTTTGCATCCACTTTGTAAACTTTACCTTCAATGTTTCTTACTTCTCCAACGAGATCAAGCTTTTCCACATTGAAAGGAGGTTTAATGATGTGATTTGCAATGAGCTTGTTTAGTTCAGATTTATGTTCAGGCAGTTTCAATAATTCTACGATGTTCTTGTCTTTGAGCGAGAACTCTTTGTTGCTAGGGCAAAGCAAAATGAGATCTTCGTTTTGAAGTCTTTTGGCGTAATCTGATAGAGCGATTAGTTCGCCAAATTGATTGAATTCTGCGTTCGTGGCAGCAAATTTATAAGGACCTGTTTTATTGTCGACTTCGGCAAGTTTCGGATGTTTTTTTGCCCTTTCAGCCCACTCTGCCTCTGTGAGTTTTTTCTGAGTTGTATCAACAATATGAGCGCTTGCTCCTTCGACAGGGTTTTGAGGTTGTTCAGATTTGTTTTCGCAGGCCGTTAAAAAAAGAAGGGCTGCAGCTATAAGAGAAAGTCTGGTTGTCATTTGATTTCGGATTGGAGGCGAAAGTAATCAAAGCGTGTCAATGGAAAAAGGTGAACGAAGCGAAAGAATCACACGTTGATCCGGAAAGTGTGTGATTATGGATTAGTAGTATTGTAATCAATTGATTATATGGGGTAAACGCCTTAATCTTTGGTTATTGTTACGCATTATTGTCGAATGTTTTTTTGAGAGAGTTGTATAAACCCGAATCACGCGATGAAGATATCGGAATTCATAACTCGAACTATTACCTTGTTCCATCGCGTAGATTTGAGAATCCTGCAGCGCATTAACCTCAAGATGCTTCCATTGCGCAATGCGGGATAAAAGACCAAATGAGGGAGGCAAAATGCAATATAGTTTTTTTTGAGCTATTTCCAATGGTTTTAACAGTAAATTTTGGCTAGTCGAATGATTTAGATCAAGTTCCGCCTAGACCTATTCTTGAAGTAATTTAGCGCTCTAATTTTTTAGAATTTTCTCAGTTGAACCAATTCAAAATTTAATGAACCATTTTGGAAAGAAACCTGAAGGAGCAAACCTGGATTATCTAGGCCTTAAGAATGTAGCGGCAGCATATTGGAATCTGCCACCTGCAGAGCTAGTAGAAGAAGCAATTAATCTTGGGCAGGGCATGCTCACCAGCAACGGAGCGCTGGCTGTGGACACCGGAGAGTTTACCGGTCGCTCACCGAAGGATAAATTTATTGTTGAAGATGATAAAACAAGAGACAGTGTGTGGTGGAGTGGTTTCAATATCAAGTTCGATGAAAAGAAATTTGATAGTTTAATGCACCGTATCACGGCTTATCTCACTGGAAGGGAAGTGTATGTGCGCGATGTGTTTGCTTGTGCAGATCCACGTTATCGCACAAATGTTAGAGTTGTTACTGAATATCCATGGAGCAACATGTTTGCTTACAATATGTTTATTCGTCCAACGTCTGAAGAGTTGAATACAATGAAGCCTGATTGGAACGTGATTTGCGCTCCAGGTTTCATGGCTATACCAGACATAGATGGAACGCGCCAACACAATTTTGCCATTTTAAATTTCACAAAGAAGATTGCCATCATTGGTGGCACAGGATATACCGGAGAAATCAAAAAGGGTATTTTCACTGTTCTTAATTTTGTATTGCCACACGAAAAAAATGTGTTACCCATGCACTGCTCTGCCAATGTGGGTGCCGATGGTGATACCGCCGTTTTCTTTGGTTTATCAGGGACAGGTAAAACCACATTGAGTAGCGATCCAAATCGCAGATTGATTGGCGATGATGAACACGGATGGGCAGATGATTCAGTTTTCAATTTCGAGGGAGGGTGTTATGCAAAAACCATCGACTTGACGAGAGAAAGGGAACCTCAAATATTTGATGCCATCAAGTTTGGGGCATTGCTCGAGAATATTGGTTTGGAGGATGATGGTGTTAGCCCGGATTATGCGGACAAAACGAAGACTGAAAATACTCGAGTAAGTTATCCGATAGATTACATCGACAATATTATGGTTCCGAGTGTAGGTGGAATACCCAAAAACATATTCTTCCTTACATGCGATGCTTTTGGTGTTTTACCTCCAATAAGTAGACTCACCAAGGGGCAAGCGATGTATCAATTTATCAGCGGATATACAGCTAAAGTTGCAGGTACCGAAGAGGGTATCACAGAACCTACAACCACGTTTTCCGCTTGTTTTGGAGCACCTTTCCTACCGTTACATCCTACCAAATATGCGGAAATGATGGGCCATAAAATTGATGAGAGCGGAGCGAAGGTTTGGATGATTAACACAGGTTGGAGTGGTGGAGCCTATGGCGAAGGCGAGCGCATCAAATTGAAATATACCCGTGCAATGATTACGGCAGCTCTCGAAGGCAAGTTAGATGAAGTGGAATTTATGAATCACGAGGTCTTTGGTTTGGCGATGCCTACCACTTGTCCGGATGTTCCTTCAGAAATTTTAAATCCGAGGAATACCTGGCAGAATTCTGCTAAATATGATCAGAAGGCAAATGAATTGGCCGAGAAATTCTTGAAGAACTTTGAGAAATTCAAAGAATTTGCCAATGAAGAACTGACAAATGCTGCACCAAAGGTTTCGGTTAGAGTTTAACCCAGAATCAGCATTGAGATTCGCTATGAAGTGCTAAGCAGCAAAGAGAGCAAGTGCTCTCGCCAGATTTTTATTTGATGGTGTATATTCATACATCAAGAATAAAAATCGAGAAAGTGCTTTATATCAAAGGGGATTAGCGCTGCAATAGATTCCCAATGCGGATTCTGGGTTTAATGAGCAACACATACATTTATTAGATAGGGCCGATTAGTTGGCCATTTTGCTTTTGATCAGAATTCAGTAAAAATGATGAATGAAAGAAACAGTAGAATATGTCTGAGTATATTACCTATTACCGCATAGGTTTATGTAATGGTCCAATTTCGTTTCACTTCATTGAACTAAACAAAAATCACAACGGCATTACTACTTCATGCGTGCAAGATACTACAGCGCATTAGCCAAAACAGACTTCCAATGCGCAATGCAGAATTAAGTAACATTGGTATTACTTATTCACTTTTGCTTTGCTCTGTAATTCTGCATCAGTGATCATTTTGTCGCCCTTGGCCTTTGCCTCAGCAACTATTTTGTCCGCGTTTTTATTTGCTTCGGCTATGGCTTTCGCATGTTTTTCATCTGCTTCTTTTCTGATTTTATCAGCAGCAATTTTCTTTGCACTTTTCTCTAGAATATTCTTAGCACTTTTTTCGGTATCGTCGGCCAACTTATACAGTTCAGATTTCGCTTGATCGGCCACTTTTTTGGCTTGAACTTTTGCTGCATCAGCTTGCTTTTGTGCATCGGAAACAAGTTTGGCAGCAGCAGCACGCGCTTTTTCTACGCTATCATCTATAGCTTCATTGAGTTGTTCCTTTACTTCTTCTTTTACTTGCTCTACTACCTGGTCTTTGAGATTATCAATGGCATCTTTTCCGGCATCTCCATAATTGGTTCCAATTTGCGGATCAGTCACAGTGCCCGTTATTCTCAGTTTCACAGGAATTTTACTACCAACTGAAACATTGGTTCCGGCCTTCTGATTGAATTGAGCAACAATGCTATTGGCTTGATTGGCTATACCCTGTGGGAATTTATCAAGCGGAATTTCCATTTCAGCATTGTACTCTATGTTTTGATCCATAGTTGTATAACCATAAAGCTTCACAGCCATGCCATCCATCTTTACGGTGAATGGATCTACATTAATTACCCCTTCTATTATTTTAAAGGAGACATTTACATCTTGAATACTCTGCTTTTTCAAGCGTTCAATTTTTAATACATCGGCCGCTTTTTCCATGGGTTTGAATCCAGAAACAGTTACCGACTTTGTCGATAAAGTGCCTAATCCATTGACACTTGCATTAATTGGTTCCATTTTTTGAGTAAGGTCAGATACTATGCTCATCTTGGTGCTGAAGAGGCCATCACAGTATTTGGCAATTGGAGCCATTTTGTCGATCATCGAAAATGCCTTGGCAGATTCTTGAATATCCATATTCTGAATATCATATTGGAAGTCGATTGAAGGTTTTGAAAGGTTTTGAGCGTTGTATGAACCGTTCATGTCGACGCTGCCTTCCAGCACATTAAACTTCAAATTTTTAAGCATTGCCACTTTGTCTTTCAACTGAATTGCACCGTTGGCATTTGTTATTTCTGTGGTTCCGTAAATGAGTTTATTAAGAGAAGAATTCAACGTGAAATCTACATTCCCCGGGAGTTCAATGGCGCTCATAGCCGTTTCTTCGGGCGCAGGTGTGGCAGCTTCTGCAGGAGGATCAGTGGCAGCAACTTCTTCCTCGGTCATAAATTCATTCAAATCAAGAAGATTGGATGATACATTAAAACTTCCGGTGAGCATAGAATCCTTTAAAAGGTATTGAAGATAGTTGTCTATTTTTCCGGATGCAGATAGATCACTTCTCCCGATGCGACTCTTAAAATTGTCGAGTTGGCAAAACATGGGATTGAAAAGGAATGTCGCCGATTCAATATTCATATCATAGGGAAGACTGTCGCTTTTGAAAAACACATTTATAATATCTACTTGACCGGCTGCATGAAATTGATCATATTGTTCTTTTTCTACCGATGACATTTTACCCTTCAGATTTAGGTCTGCATTTATTTTTCCGTGCACCTCATCGCCTTGTTCCACAGGGATAAATTCTTTCAAATTGTCGAGATCAACTTTCGCTGCGCAAGTAAAATCTATGTCAGGATCGCTCATCGGAGTGCGCAATTTGAGTTTCATGTCTACAGGATTTTCAGCCATTTCGAGGTGGAATTGGTCGACATCAATTTTCATTTTGTCATAGTCATTTCCATCGGATGCATCTATGCTAGCTTTCACTTGAATGTTGTTTACACTTTTGGGTAGATCCGGATATTTGAAATTACCATTTTCTACAGTGATGTTTATTCCAAATCCGGGCATTGACGTTTCACTCATTATTCCACGAACGAATCCATCAAACCCCATTTTACCGCTCACGTTTACACCGCTGAGATCAGAGGCAAACTCAGCAGGTACCATTGACAAAAGGTTTCGAAAATCCGTTTTTGTGGCTGCGAATTTTATATCCATATCAAAGGTGTCGTTTGGCGGCATGGCAAAGTATCCTTCGGCAGCTAGGAATAATTCGTTTAAAGCAATTTCGTTGTCTTTGAAAGTTATTTTAATTCCTTCGCTCATATCAAGGCCTAGCGTAGCTTTGATATCTGTTTTTGCGTTGCTTACATAGGTTACACCATCAAAACTTGCCGTAGTGGAGGCGATAGTTGTTTTCGTAATGAGTTCTGTGATGGTGGCGGTCATATCTCCGCTCGATTCATTGTTCAAACCTGTGAGATACATCGAATAGGGAATGCTTTTATCGTCATACGCAACGCTTCCATCTTCGATAAAAAACCGCTTAAGTTTAAGTTTGAATTCACCGGATTGTTCTCCTGCAGCGGGAGTTTCAGTTGCCAATGTATCGGGTTTTGCGATATCATAATTGGCTATACCCTCAGCCGTAACACGCACATCTATTTTTGGTTTGATAATGCCAATTTTTTTAAGATTTATTTCATCGCCAAACACACTCATGATATCCATTACTAGCTGAAACTCGCCAATTTCGGCAAGCCTTACACCTTCGAAAGGGGCAATATTGTCGACCGTCACGTTTTCCAATCCTACTTTGAGATTTGGGAAATTTGTGAGCAGAGAAATATTTACATCTGAGAAGTCCACTTTTGCATTCAGATTTTCATTAGCGGCTTTTTTCACTTGTTCAATGATTTTTCCTCTGAAAAGGAAAGGGAGAACGAGCAAAAGCACGATGATGCTAAGAAGTGAAATACCGGTAATTTTCAGAATTTTTTTCATGACTGTTTTGTTTTTCCGTGGTGAAGTAAGCGATTTTGGTATAAGCTTACACGTTAAAAAAGACGAATACTATTGCAGATACATGGCCCATTTGCCTTTTGTCACTTCTACTTCTACATGTTCCTTAAGGTTCGTGGAAAGCGTTATTCCGACGTAATCAGCTCTTATGGGAAATGTCCTGTGGAAGCGATCGGCAAGTGTTGCCGTACTGAGTTTTCTTGGTTCTGCATCAAGAAGAAACTTTGCGGCATAGATCAAAGTTCTGCCAGAGTTGATTACATCATCGACAAGTACAACAGGTTTTGATTTTAAATCCTTGAGATTTCCAGAAAAAATCACATCCGTACTCAGAGGTTGATCTTTATTCAATTCGATATTGTGAGAAGTAACCTTCATGCCGGGCAATTGATTGAGAATTTCGGCAATGTATGCTGCTATTCTCTCTCCTTTACCTTTAATGCCCACAAGAACTATCTCCTTTTCAGGATAGTGATTCTCACGGATTTCGTGGGCCATCCGAGTTATTTTTTGATCAATTTGATGGTGATTTAAAACCAGAACGCGTTCCTTTCCCATAGTTCAAAGTTATCAGGTTTTTTGTAGTTCTATAAACAATTCATTTCCCGCTCTCGGTTCAATGGAATCGGTTGCTTTGTCCATGCGCAGAATGGAGAAAAGGGAATCGAATAGACTTGTGTATTCTTCCTTACTGCCACCAAAAGGAGGACCCGTTTCGGTGAGGGGAAAATCGAAGAGTAATCCTGCAATTTTGCCACCCGGATTCAAAATACTGCTCATGTGTTGTACATATTTTGAACGCAAAGAAGGATTTATAGCGCAGAAAAATGTTTGTTCAACAACAAGGTCAAATGAAGTTTTGATTTCAAAGAAGTCCTTTGACCAAAGTTGTTTTTGGGGGAATTCGGGAACTCTTTCGTGAAAATTGAGCAAAGGCTGTTCCGAAATATCGAGTAGAACAAGATTTTTGAAGCCTTTATTCCAAAGATATTCACCTTCATAACTATTGCCGCAACCCGGTATCAGTATATGTTGGTCTTTGTTTTCGAGTGTATCGAAATAATTTTTCAGTGGGGTAGAAATGCGACCAATATCCCACCGGGTTTCACCAGTAGTCCAACGTTGTGTCCAATAATCGCGATTCATCATTTTTCAAATAGAGCAATGGCTTCGATGTGAGAAGTATGTGGAAATTGATCGGCCAAACTAATTTTTTTTAATTGATATCCGGCTTTCATCAATATTTCGGCATCTCTTGCTTGGGTTGCCGGATTGCATGAAACATACACAATACGGGCTGCTCCAAGTGCAAGAACTTTATCAAGAGATTTGGGGGCAATTCCGGCCCGCGGAGGATCAAGGATGATGGTTGAAATGCGATCGCGGTAGTGAGGGTATTTGAGCAAAAATTTCCCTACGTCGGCTGCGTGGAATTCAACATTTCGAATTTTGTTTCTTCGCGCATTTCTTTTTGCATCCTCGATGGCTGATTCTTCAATATCGACGCCAACCACCTTTTCTTTTGTACCCTTTGCTAGTAGTTGTGCGATAGTGCCAGTGCCACAAAATAGGTCAAAGATGTATTTTTCTTTGTCGCTGTTTTCACCAGCGTATTCAACTACTTTATCATAAAGTTTCTCGGCACATCTCGGATTTGTTTGAAAAAAACTTTCCATCGAAATTTCAAATTCAAGTCCATTGAGAACTTCAACAATCTTGGGTGTTCCGCAAAGAAGTTTCGAAGATCCTTGAAGAGGACTCACTCGGTCGCCAGTGTCGTTGTTTATAGTATGAAATAGACCGGCCAAACGAGAACCCAAAATACCCTTCATCAAGTTGACGAAAGCAGTTGTATCAAATTTGTCGAGTCCTTCTTCAGATGTCACCAAATTGATGAGTAGTTCATCGGAGAAGTATGATTTTCTTGCCACTAGAAATCTAAAAAAACCATGTCTACCTGGCGGGTGATACGCGGGCAGACCTGTTTTTTCGCACCATTTCCGAATATTGGACAATGATGTTTCTAATTTCGAATCGAATAAGCCGGAGTCGCGATCAAGATTTTCAACCATCCACCAAGTTCCACGATGCTTGAACCCCAAAGCGAAGTCATCTACTACCTCTTGTTTTTCGAGGTCAAAACGAATGGCAGAGAAGGAGTATTCCATTTTATTCCGGTAGTGCCATGTTCCGGGTGAGATGATCATTTCATCGAGGCGAGTTTCTATGTCTTCTATTTTGCCAATCCGACGGTATAGCTCTAAAGCTGTTTTTCGTTTGAGTTCTATTTGCCTATCAATCGGCAACGTGGCATAAGGTGCACCTGGAATAGATTGATAGGGTATGGGAACCTCTTCAGGTGAAGGGCAGATGATGGACTCTAGGCGGCACTCTGCGAATGTTTTTTTTGCTTTAGTAACACGTGCTTTTACGATTTGACCAGGGATGGTATTTTGAACGAAAAGAATGAAGTCGCCTTTTTCCGTTTGCAGTTTTGAAATCCCAACTCCACCAAAAGCCATATCATGAATGGTAAGTTCCAGTTCGTCATTTTTTTTCGGGAGCGGTCTATCGGTCATATTTTATTGCCTGTATTCGGCAAAAGTAGTCGTGAAACTTGGACAAGTACTTTGGAATGTCTGGTCGAATAGTCTTTCTTCGCATCAATGTCCCAAAAGCCATCTCTATACATCGGCCCATTGCTATTTGTGTTGTTAGGTCTTATAAACCCATTTGGATTGGATAGTGAGGCGGCACGCGTTATTGGAGTTGTAGCATGGATGCTGGCTTGGTGGATTTCTGAGATAGTTCCCATGGCTGTTACAGCCTTGTTGCCCATTGTATTATTTCCGCTCTGTGGGGTTTTGACTATCGAGGAAGCTTGCCAGCCTTATGGAGATAGAATGGTATTTCTCTTTTTAGGAGGGTTTCTCATAGCTCTTTCGATGGAGAAATGGGGGCTTCACCGAAGGATCGCCTTACATATTATCCATGTATTTGGAGCAAGTGCCAATCGCATCATATTTGGATTTCTTTTCGCTTGTTTTGTTATAAGCATGTGGATAAGCAACACAGCTACAGCGCTGATGATGTTTCCAATAGCGACTTCTGTGGTTGGGCTTTTGTTGGTGAATGAAAAATATGGAACCCCTAAGGACAGGAAAAACTTCAGCACCAGCATTATGCTGAGTATAGCCTATGGCTCCAGTATTGGAGGTATTGCAACTATTATTGGCAGTCCGCCAAATGGGGCTATGAAGGCCTATTTGGAAAGTGAGCACCACATTACGGTGTCATTTTTTGATTGGATGAAAATCGGTTTACCCTTTGCGACAATACTCCTATTAGTGGTGTATTTAGTGATTGTAAAAATGGTATTTCCCAATAAACTGGGACGATTGGATATGCAATCTGATGTGATAAGTGATGAGCTGAAGTTGCTTGGACCATGGAGATATGCTGAAAAGGTCACTTTCGGTATTTTTCTCACTGCGGCTACCTTGTGGATTGCGCAGGACCTTATTTTATCTGTGTTTCCAAATCTGGGAATAACAGATGTCGGAATTGCCATATTCTGTGGGTTATTGCTTTTCTTTTTTCCATCGAAGTCTACTGCCTCAGTGCAAGTGCTCGAATGGAAGGATACTCAGAAGTTGCATTGGGGCGTACTGCTCATGTTTGGCGGTGGTCTCAGTCTTGCAAAAGCTTTTAAATCAAGTGGATTGCTAGAAAGTCTCACAGCCAAAGTGGATTTTCTGAGTTCTATGGACACGTTTAGCTTTTTGGTCTTATTGTGTTTAGCGGGTCTTATTTTAACTGCCTTGATGAGCAATCTGGCTATGGTAAACATCTTTGTCCCCGTTGTAGCCACGATAGCACTAGGCTTGGGTTTGCCACCTGAGTTGTTTGCCATTCCGGTAACCATTGCAGCGAGTTGCGACTTTATGTTTCCAATGAGCACCCCACCAAATGCTATAGCATACAGCAGTGGATTGGTAAAGGCAAGAGATATGTTTAAGGCGGGAATTTTTTTGAATATTTTTTCATTGATACTACTGAGTGGAATGGTGTGGCTGATGTTATACTTTTTAACCCAGAATCCGCATTGGGATTCGCGATGAAGTGCTAACCCCCACAGATAGCAAGTGCTCTCGCAAGATTTTTATTTGATGGTGTATATTCATACATCAAGAATAAAAATCGAGAAAGTGCTTGATATCAAAGGGGGTTAGCGCTGCAATAGATTTCCAATGCGGATTCTGGGTTTGAGTTGAGCCTACCATTTGACCGCACTGTGAAGAAGAACAATCCCTAATAAAACCTTGAAGTTTCTGAGGAAGAGATAGAATTCGAGAGATTCTGTAGTCTATATCTTTTGAAAACAAACAATCTTCATACATTTGCCGTCCCAAAAAATAGCCATTTTGGGTAGTTTACTAAGCGAAAAATTGAAAGTAGTTTTTTCGGAGAGGTGGGTGAGTGGCTGAAACCAATAGTTTGCTAAACTGTCGTACTGAGCAATCGGTACCGGGGGTTCGAATCCCCCCCTCTCCGCAAGTTTTAAACGAAGTGTGGCATGTAGTGCGAAAAGAACTACATTTGCCGCCTCAAAAAACACCGACGGGGTGTAGCGTAGCCCGGTATCGCGCCTGCTTTGGGAGCAGGAGGTCGTAGGTTCGAATCCTGCCACCCCGACAAAAAGAAGATTCAGATAAAAACTGAATCTTTTTCGTTTTAACCCTTATTGCGGAATTTTGATCTCGTAGCTCAGCTGGATAGAGCAACTGCCTTCTAAGCAGTAGGTCACAGGTTCGAATCCTGTCGGGATCACATTAACATGTATAGAGCATCCCGCGCGTTCCACGCGGGAAGGTCACAGGTTCGAATCCTGTCGGGATCACATTAACATGTATAGAGCATCCCGCGCGTTCCACGCGGGAAGGTCACAGGTTCGGATCCTGTCGGGATCACATTAACATGTATAGAGCATCCCGCGCGTTCCACGCGGGAAGGTCACAGGTTCGAATCCTGTCGGGATCACATTAACATGTATAGAGCATCCCGCGCGTTCCACGCGGGAAGGTCACAGGTTCGAATCCTGTCGGGATCACATTAACATGTATAGAGCATCCCGCGCGTTCCACGCGGGAAG